>JAEEGI010013161.1_pt1 | contig 17580 bp, 7 predicted proteins | sample 8958751 | NCBI WGS metagenome assembly JAEEGI01 (sample SAMN16246545, study PRJNA631951) | gut metagenome | biome: gut microbiome; feature: rumen; material: KS-attached | host: Bos | place: Iran: Karaj | collected 2018-10 | reverse complement strand
GCCAGGACCGCCATGAGCGGGAATAAAGAAAGACGGGTGCGCATATGCTGGAATGACTGGTTTCTTTCCGTGTTCGTTCCTTAAATCCCCGCCCTCCGCATTTCTTGCATGGGCCGTCGCTTTTTTTTTAAATCAAAAACACAAAAAAGGGCCGCCCCGGAAGGAGCGGCCCTCAAACACGTCAAGGGTGGACGGACGCTAGTTGAAATAAGGGAGGTCTCCCTTGGCCCAGGTGGTGCCTTCGCCCCAGCCCGGGTTCTGCTCCAGAACGCCTTCGGACAGGGTCACCTGGTCCTCGGGAATCTTGAAGAAGCCGCCTTCGGTGGCCTGGTAGCGCTGCATGAAGTCGACGGTGAACGCGTATTCGCCCGTGTACTTTTCGTTCAGGATCTTGTTGCCTACCTGGTTCTTCACGATCTCGGCCACGTCGCCCCAACGGCGCAGGTCGTTCCAGCGGATGGCCTCGAAGCAGAGCTCGTAACGGCGTTCCTTCTTCAGGTTCGCGAGGCTGTAGCTGATGTCCGGAAGGCCGGCGCGCTGACGGACGGCGTTGAGGCCGCTCTTTCCGTTGTAGATGGTCTTGCCATCGGTGAGTTCGGAGTGCATCAGGAGGACATCCGCGAAGCGGAGCCAGACCAGCGACTGGGTCAATCCCCGCTGGCGGTTGTTCTCGCTGCCATAGTACACGGCATAGCTGAGGTAACGGGAAGCGTGCTTTTCATCCCAAGCCTCGACACCGGCATACTTCTTCGCGTACAGGTTCGTGTTCTCCACTTCCTTGGCCTTGTCGCCCGGATAGTTCGGAATCTCGACGAGACGGTCGCAGATGGAGCCGACGCGGCGGTAGTCGCCCGCATAGTCGGGATCGGCGGCCCAGTCAGTCCACAGCTTCTCGCACACAGGACCGTTGGAATAGCCCTGCACCGAGAACGGGAAGGCAGCCTCCACCGTCTTGCGGAGGTTGTAGAACTCGACGATGCGGTTGTGATGGATCTGTCCGCCGTAACCACCATTGTAGTCGCCCTTGTTGCCCATCTTGACGGCGAACATGTTCTCGATGTTCTCGTCACCGACCCAATTCAGGCCGTTATCCTTGGCGTACGGATAATCCGCGGCCGTATAAGGATTGGTGTAAGGCCACAGGTTGCGCTGGTCGGCGACCAGGCCGTGTCCGCTGTTCTGGATGCAGTCTTCCAACCAGGTCACGACTTGGGCCTTGGTGATGCTGCCGCCTTCGGCGAGCGGAAGATCGGACTTCTTGTAGAAACCCGTGTAGAACAGCCAGATACGGGCCATCATGGCCTCAGCCACCCACTTCGACACACGGCCGTCACCGACTTCGGGATACCGGGTGGACGGTCCGTGCTCGATGGCCGCCTTCAGGTCGGAAGCGATCTGGGCATAAACCTCGTCCGGGGTATTGCGCGGGATGTTCACGGGCTCGGTGGAAAGCACGAGCGGAACCCCGTTGAAGACCTGGGCCAGATTGAAATAGTACCAGGCGCGGAAGAAATAGATCTCGCACAGCAGCTGCTCCTTCACGGAGGGAGAACTCCAGCCCGTCACGTTGTCGATGGTCTCCAGCGCGTTGTTCGCCCGGTTGATGCCGGCGTACCGGCACAGCCAGAGCGGTTTCATCCAGTCGATGTAGGAATTCATCAGCCGGTCGACGCCCTGGGCGCCGATGTTGGACTGGCTGCCGCCGCCGAGGCGGTCGTCGGAAGCGATGTCGAAGATGAAGAACGGATCCTCCTCCGGGTCGGCGAGGTTGTTGTTCATCATGACATAGATGCCATTCACCATCTGGATGGCATCCGTCTCGTTCATCGGGAAGTTGGAAGTGTCCTTCTTGGTAAGGCTCTTCGTGTCCAGGAACTTGTCACAACCCGCGATGAACATCACGCACAGCGAAGCCGCAATCAGATATAAGATATTCTTTTTCATAATGCTCAGGGATTAAAAGGTGATGTTCAGGCCCACCATCCAGGAGTTGGAGGACGGGTAGTAGCCGCAGTCGATACCGGAAGCCCAGCTGGAGCCGTTGCCGAAACCGACCTCGGGATCCATGCCGGAGTACTTTGTGAAGGTGAACATGTTCTGGGCGGAGACATACAGACGGCACTTGGCCATCGGCAGGAACTTCATCGCCCGCTTGAGGTCATAGCCCAGGGAGATCTGGGAGATCTTGAAGAAGTCGGCGTCCTCGATCCAGACGCGGGACAGCTCGGACTGGTTCACGTGCTTGCCGTGGGTGAAGCGCGGATAGCGGTTGGTCGTGCCCTCGCCGGTCCAGTACTTCGTATAGACGTCCGTGCAGTAGTTGTCGTCCGGGTGGTCGGAGAACTGGCGGTAGCTCTTCGCGACCTGCTGGCCGAAGGAGCCGTAGCCGTTCAGGGAGAAGTCGAAGCCCTTGAACTCCATCCGGAGCGTCAGGCCCACGGTGTAGTCCGGGTTCGGGTCGCCGATCATGGTCTTGTCGGAATCGTCCTTGTCGATCTTGCCGTTGCCGTTCACATCGACGAACTTCACGTCACCGGGCTGGATGTCGGCGCCCTGCAGGGAGTTCGCCTTGTCGCCGCCGCAGTTCTTCGCGAGGTAGTCCTGGAGGTCGGCCTCGTTCTGGATGATGCCGTCCATCTCATAGCCCCAGAAGTAACCGATCGGGTAGCCCACCTGGATGCGGTAGAGCTCCGCGGTGTTCTGGGCGATGGCGTTGGAACCGCCGTGGATGATACCCTCGGAGTTGGCGATACGCGTGACCTTGTTCTTGTTGTGGGAGAAGGTCGCAGAGACGCCGTAGGAGAAGTCACGGCTTACCATGTCGTCCCAGGAGAGGAGGACTTCGAAACCCCGGTTCCGGATGTCGCCACCGTTCACGTAAGGAGGGTTGGTACCGTAGATGAGCGGCGCAGGGGCCCGGACCAGCCAGTCCTTGGTCATCTTGTTGTACCAGTCGAAGGTCAGGCCGAGACGGCTGCGCAGGAAGCGGGCGTCGAAGCCGACGTTCGTCTGCTCGGAGGTTTCCCATTTCACGTCCGGATTCGGAAGGATGTCGGGATAGGCGCCGATGGCGGGGGTCGCCTTGTCGCTGAAATAGTAGCGCGCGTCGAGGGAGATGGTGGCCAGGTACTGGAACGAAGAGATGTTGCAGTTACCGTTCTGGCCCCAGCTGGCGCGGAACTTCAGGAAGCTCAGGAAATCCTTGGAGACGTTGTCCATGAACGGCTCGTTCGTGATCACCCAGCCGGCGGAGACGGACGGGAAGTAACCCCAGCGGTGTCCGCGGGCGAAGTTGGAGGAACCGTCGGCGCGCATCACCACGGAAAGCAGATAGGTCTCGTTCCAGTTGTAGTTCACACGGCCGAAGAAGGACGAGAGGGCGCCCTCGCCGTTCGGGCTGCCGCCGATGGACGTGTAGGCGGGATCCACGACGTTCGCATTGCCGATGTAGGCGTGGTCGAAGGAGCCCGGGAAGCGGGAGTCGGAGTTGGAGACATTGACACTGTTGCCATAGCCCCACTTCTCCAGGGACTGTCCCACGAGGAGGTCGACGTTGTGGCTGCCGAAGGACTTCACCCAGTTGGCGGTGTTTTCCCAGGACCAGCGGATGCTGTAGTTCTGGCTCTGGCTCACGTCATCGACCGGATTGGACGTCTTGGTGCTCAGTTCGTAGACGGGCGTGTAGCTGCGGCTCTCGCCGTGGTTGTACTGCCAGCCCGCGCTGGAGCGGAAGGTCAGGCCCTTGATCGGGGCGAACTCCAGGAAGAAGTTGGACTGGAGCCGATAACCCTTGTTGTAGCGGTTCTTGCGGGTGTAGTAGATCTGCGCCAGCGGGTTCGCCATTTCGGCGCTGAAGTCCCACTTGTCGGCCACGATGTCCTTGTACTCGTACCAGCCGCCTTCGTCATTGTAGGCCGGGAGGAGCGGGCTCATCGACATGAGCGTACGGATGTTGTTGTCATAGATACCGCCGATGGACAGACCGTGGCGGTTGCTGACCGTGAAGGTGACGTTCTCGCCGAACTTCAGGATGTCGCGGCCGTGCTTGCGGATGAGGGAGTAGTCCGAGTTCATCCGGAAGGTCTTGCGGTCGAACTGCGGGGTGGCCGGATAACCGAGGGTGCCGGTCTGGGCGAAGTTCGTGAAACCGACGGCGAAGCGGGAGACGTCGCTGCCGCCGAGGATGTTGATGGATTCGTTGTGGATCGGGGCGTTGTGCACCGTGGTCTCCTCGAGCCAGTTGGTACCGTTCCAGGTGCCGTTCTGGATCTGCGCATACTGCTTGGGGATGAGTTTCGCCCAGTCGTACTTGGTGGTGCCCTGGATGTCGTAGGCCTTGTCGTTGATCTCCATGTACTGCTTGGCGTTCAGCGGGGTGACTCCGTTGGTGTTCGGGTTCTGCCAGCCGTAGTAGGCGTCCATCGTGACGCGGATCTTGCCGGCCTTGCCCTTCTTGGTGGTCACGAGGACGACGCCGTTCGCGGCGCGGGCGCCGTAGATGGCGCTGGAAGCCGCATCCTTGAGGACGTCGATGGACTCGATGTCGTTCGGGGAGAGCGCCTCGATGTTACCGCCCGGCACACCGTCGACGACGTACAACGGCGTCGTGGAACCGGCGGTACCCATACCGCGGATGGTCATCTTGTAGCTTTCGCCCGGCTGACCGGAGTTCTGGACGATCGTGACACCGGCGGCCTGGCTCTGCAGGGCGCCGAAGGCGTCGACCGCATTGACGGCGGCGAGCTTCTCGCCGGAGACGTTGACGGTGGAACCGGTGATGAGGCGCTTGCGCTGCGTACCGTAACCGACGACGACCGTCTCGTCCAGTTCGGTGGCGGACTCCACCAGCGTCACGTCATAGACGTTCTTGCCGGAAGCGACCGTGAACTGATAGGGCTCGTAGCCGAGCGCCTCCACGTTGATGGTCGCGCCGTCCGGGACGGAGAACACAAAGTTTCCTCGGGCGTCCGTGACGACGCCGTTCGTGGTGCCCACGTGCGTGACACCGGCTCCGATCACGGGATCTCCGTTCGTGTCGACGACCGTACCGGAAATCCGCTTGTTCTGAGCCATCGCGATGACACTGCACAAGGAGAGCAGGGCCACCGCCAGATAATTTTTGAAACTCATACGGGAAATAGGTTGGTTGTTATAAAAAGTTGATAGGTTATCAATCAGTTCCGCCTATGTCACTTGCACAAAAATAAAAATGTTTTTGAATTTTTACAATAATTCACCCGATATATTGTAATCAACACCAAATAAACGAATAAATATCCACAAAAAAATCAGGGCCGCCCCGAAAGGAGCGGCCCCAATTGTTTCAGCGAGGGATGCGGACTAGTCCTCGTCCCAGTTGGTAACTTCCTCGACCTTCGAGAAGTCACCGGACATCTTGAAGACCGGGGAGAAGTTGTAGCGCTTGCTGGAGTTCGCGCTGCCATAGGCGCGGGCGCCGATCCGGAGGTAGTGGTTCCGGGTGTAGACGAACTGCATGCCGCTTTCCTTGGTCGGGTCGATCTTGAGCTCGATGACGGTCTGGCCGTCGGCGGTCTTGATCTTCTTCAGCTGCCCTTCCTTCTGCTTCTTGTCGAAGTCGAAGTTGTTGTTGCCGTCACTCACCCAGCGGTCCGTGAAGCCGAACAGGGCCACATCCACCGTCCCGGTCTGGGCCTTGTCCTCGACCTCCACCTTGAACCGGGCGACGATCTTGCCGTCCTCGTAGGTGATCTGCGGATCCAGGACGCGGCAGTACGGCGTCACCTCGAAATTGACGGTGTTCTCACCTTTCTGCAGCTCGAACGGGATGCTCACCGGGTAGAAGTTCTGGTCCTTGGTCTCCATCCGGTACTTGGCGGCCCAGACGAGTTTGTTCACATAGACGCCGTTGCACTTGACATACCAGCTCTGGGTCTCTTCGGCAGGATTGCCCGCCAGGTCCTTCCAGCCTTCCTCGATGATGGATATCTTGCAGGTGTTCGGGAAGGCGAACTGCATCAGCTGTCCGGTCTTGGCATCGGTGATCTTTCCGGCAACCGAGGCGTTGTAGTACTCCTGGTTGTCGAAGACGAACCAGTCGCAGGAGGTGGCCAGAACGATCAATGAGAGTAATACGAATATCTTTTTCATAACGCTGATTCTTTAATTATTCCTGGGACGGGTTGACGGTCAGACGGTTCTCGGCGTAGTTCGGGATGGAGCCGTAGTAGTCCAGCAGGTCCGTGTTGAGACCGGTGGTGGAATTCTGCACGTCGCTCCAGTAGGCATTCACACGCGCGTAGATGTACTTGGGCGTACCGTCCCGGAGGTCAAGCACGTTCACCACGGTGTGCTTGCGGTGCGGGCCGCCGGACCGAGTGCTCAGATAGGCGCGGTGACGCCAGAGCGTGTAGGTCTCGTGACCTTCGAACGCGAACTCGACCTGGCGTTCGTGAAGGACATTCTCGAGGGTGGGCTCGATGTCGTCGGTGAAGGCGGCCCGGTGACGGATGTCGTTCAGGGCCTTCTTCGCCGTAGCGGCATTGCCCTTTCCGCTCTCGGCATAGGCCTCGGCGTAGTTCAGGAGGACCTCCGCATAGCGGATGTCGCACCAGGGGTTGGTGGACTTGTCCAGCGGTGTGTTGGGATCCAGGAACTTCCGCAGGCCGAAACCGGTGGTCCAGAAATAGGAGTGGTTGCTCGTGCCCGAATTGCCGATGTCGATGTAGGCGGACATGCCGTTCTGGCTGTCGGCGCCGAGCTCGTAATAGGTCACGCCGCCGACCTTGGTGGAGTTTTCCTGATAGAACTCGAGCTTCCCGTCAGGAAGCCAATAACCGGCCTGTGCCACGATGGTGACGCCGCGGAATTCGGAACCCGGATACAGCACCCAAGCCTGGAAGCGCGCGTCCTTGTTCAGGAAAGGATCCTGCGGACGGTCGTACTCGATGAAATCGGCATTCTTGTCGAAGGAAGTGGCGGAAGTGGCGATCTGCTGGAAATAGACGTCCTCCTTGCCGTCGTTCCGGGTCCTGACCGTACCGTCCGCCCGGCCGCCGGCCGCGTTGTAGTTGTCAAAGAGGTCCACCATTTCCGAGGTGATGGAGTAGTTACCCCAGCCCGCGTTGGTGCCGGTGCCGTGCTTCTGGTTCGGGGAGTTGTTGCGGTCGAAACCGTTGTCCGCGTCCGCCGTACCGTCCTTGTAGGCCTTGCCGAAGATGAACTCGCAGTCCTGACGGGTCAGGAAGAGTTCCGTGAGGTTCTCCTTCGCCTTGCTCACCGAAGTGGTGGCGCCGCCGTACAGGGAGAACTTGCCGGAATTCATGATTCTCTCGCAGGCCTCGATGCATTTTGCAAAGTAGGCGTCGGCATAGGAGGCTTCCATATAGGTGAGCTTCTCCGCCACGGCCTTGTAGCTGGTAGGGATCGCTTCCTTGCTCCAGTACTTGCTCAGGGTAGCCGCATACAGGGCCACACGGGACTGAAGGGCGAGGGCCGCCCACTTGGATGCGCGGAAATTACCACCCTTCGGCTCGTCCGGGAGGAGTTCGGCGGCACGGTCCAGTTCGGAGATCACGAAATCCCAGGTCTCCTTCTCCGTGCTGCGCGGGATGTACAAACCCTCGTTCGTGTCGCCGTCATACTGGTCGTCCAGCGGTTCGGTGACGATCGGGACACCACCGTAACGGCGCACCATCGCGAAATAGCAGTAGGCGCGCGCGAAGATGGCTTCGCCCAGGATCTGGTCGCGGGTCGCCTCGTTGATGGCTTTATGCTCCAGGGAGAGGTCCACCTTCTGGATGACCTGGTTGATCGAACGCATCCTCTTGTAATCCCAGAAACCGGTCACGGCTATGTCGTAGTCGTTGGCCTTCGAATAGGTGGCCAGGGTCGTATGCTGGTCCTTGGTGTTGAAGGCGTCCATCGGGATGGAACTGTAGGCATGCGAAAGAAGCCGTTCCAGGCCAGCCTGCGTATAGAACATGTCTTCCTCGGACATCCGGGTAAGGTCACCCTCCAGGCTGTCGAACAACTTGTCGCAGGAGATAAGACCGAGACCGAGGACTATCGCAAAGGTATATCTGAATATCTTTTTCATATCGCAAATCGTTTAGAAGCTGATGCTGGTTCCGATGACATACGTGCGGAGAAGCGGTGCGCCGGAAGCGCCGCGGCGGGAGGCCTGATAGGTTTCCGGGTCCCACACCTTCACGATCGGGTTGCAGAAGGTCAGGAGGTTGGTGCCGCTGGCATGGATACGGACCCGTTTCAGGTGAAGTTTCTTGAGCAGGGGCTTCGGAAGACTGTAGCCGAGTTCCAGGCTCTTCAGGCGGAAGAACGCGTTGTTCACCCAGGAATAAGGCTGGACGAAACGGTAGGTCGCGTTCGAGGAGGCATCCTCAGCGCCCGTGGCGGGAGCAAGGGCCGGCCAGTAACCGGGCACCCAGACGGAATTCGGGTCGCGCGGGTCGTCGTAGCCTTCCGCCAGCCGGTAGTGGTCCATGTGGTTGACGAACAGGGTCTTGCTCCAGCCATAGCCCATACCGCCGGACATCTGCATGTTCTTGTGGGACAGGGCCGCGCCGTTGAACGTTGCGCTGAGGTCGAAGTCCTTGTACTCCATGAAGATCATCAGACCGAACTGGAGCGGCGGGTTGCCTTCCTTCCAGGAATAGTGACGGTCCTGCTTGGTGATGACGCCGTCGCCGTTGTAGTCGTCGATCTTGTACATGCCCGGAACCATCTCGGCCATGTTCATCTTCTTGGATGAGGAGGAGTTGTACAGCACCGGATAGTCGAAGATCTCGTTCCAGTCCTTGAACTGGCCCTGACCGTTCCACTCGTAGTACTTGCCGTCCAGGGCGTTGTCCCAGCGGCCCTCCGTATGCCCGTCATAGTAGGCCTGGGAGGATTTCCAGATCTTCGAACGCTCCGAGTGCTGATAGGTGTCGCGCTCGCGGGCGAAAGTCGCCGTCGCCGTGATGCGGTAGTTAAAGTCCTTGAAACGCATCCGGTGCGAGAGTTCCGCGTCGATACCCACGTTCTCCGTGGCATCGAAGTTCATCTGCGGAAGGTCGATGCCATACATGTCCGGAACGGAGGAATCCGTGGCGGCAGCCTTGCCGGTCTCCTCTCTCCAGAACCAGTCGAGGGAACCGCCGATGATGCCCCGCTTGACTTCCCAGTCGAAACCGAAGTCGCGCATATAGGCCTTCGTCCAGGACAGGAGGGTCTCCGCCACCTTGGTATTGCTGTAGCCCATGACCGGAGAGCCGTCCGCGAACATATAGTTCGTGCTGGTCTTCGTATAACCCAGCAGATACTGGTAGGCGGAACCCTGGTTCTTACCGGACATACCGTCCGACCAGCGGAACTTCAGGTTGGTCATCCACGGGAAGGCGCGCTTGAAGAACTTCTCCTCAGACGCTCTCCAGGCGAGGGAATAGGACGTGAAAAGCGCCCAACGGTATCCGGGAGCATAGAAGGAGGAGCCGTCATACCGGGCCATCACCTCGGCGATGTACCGGCCGCCATACTCATAGTTGATACGGCCGATGTAGCCCGCCTTCGCGCTGCTCGAGCGGGAACCCTTGTTCTCCTGGGTGGACTCGATGGCCTGGTCCAGGATATCGTGGGTGTAGAAATCCTCGAATTTACGGTCGCCCCGCAGATCCTTGCTCCAGTTCATCTGGGCCTCAGCGGCGAGCATCGCGCCGACCGTGTGCTTGCCGAAAGTCGCGCCGTAGTTGGCCTGCGCCTTTCCATACAGCTGCTTGCGGTTGTTCCAGCGCTCCGTCAGCGCGTTCTCATCCTTGTTGTAGCCGACCAATTCGTCCGTCTGCCAATCGTAGAGCGGGAAATGGAGGGTAAGCTGCCGCGTGTCGCGCTCCTGATAGTCGTAGGCGATCTGGCCCTGCAGTTTGAGGCCCTTCAGGAACGGTGCGCTATAGGTGGCGCTCAGGCTGTTCACGAAGGAAGACACCTCTGTCTTGTCATAACCGTTCGCACCGTTCAGGGCGCCAATCGCGTTACGGCTTTCGTTACCGGAGTTGTAGGTCCAGTGGGTAGGGTTGTTGGGAACCTGCCAGGGAATCCAGCGCTCCGAATAAAGGCCGCGGGTATAGAAGTTCTGGTTCGCGTTCGAAGGCGTACCCAACTTGTTGTTCCAGCTCAGGTTGGACTGGAACACCACCTTCAGGTTCTTCGTCACGTTCGTGGTGACATTGCCCTGGAACGAGAAGCTCTTGTAGCCCAGCTGCGGGCCGTTCAGGATGCCGTTATCCGTGTTGAAAGAGGCGCTCAAGTAGTACTGCGTCTGGTTGGTGCCGCCGTTCACGGACAACTGGTGGTTCATCTGCGTGGAGTGATCCCGGTAGAACTGGGAGTACCACTTGTTGTCCGTATAGCCGGGATCGCCGTTCTTGTAATGGTCGATGAGGTCCTGGGGATACGGGAGCGACTTGCCCACGAGGGCGTACATCGCATTGGCTTCCTCGAACCAGGTGAGGATGTCGACCTCTTCCGGAAGGGCGGTCGGGACGCCGAAGGAGAAGCGGTTGGAGTACTTCACCGTAGGAGCGCCGATGGTGCCCTGCTTCGTGGTCACGAGGATGACGCCGTTCTGGGCGCCCATACCGTAGATGGCCGCGGAGGCGTCCTTCAGCACGGAGATGCTCTCGATGTCCTCCGGGTTGAGCTGGGCCAGGACGGCCGAGCTGGAGTTCGAGTAGTTGGTGTTCGTCTCCTGGCTGCGGCGGGGAGCCGTGCGCACCATACCGTCCACGATGACGAGGGGTTCGTCGAAACCGCGGAGCTTGAGGTCGGTGTTGAAGTCACCGGCGTCACCCGTGCGCTGGCGGATCTGCAGGCCCGGGACCTTGCCCTGGAGGGAGGCCAGCACGTCGGACTGCTTGGTCGCCGTGAGTTCCTCGCTCCGGATGTTGGAGATGGCGCTGGACAACGACGCCTTCTTCTGCGTGCCGTAGCCCACGACGACCGTCTCCTCGATCATGGAGATGTCCTCCTCCATGACGATGTTGAGCGTCGGCGCCGCGGTCACCTCCTGGGTGACGAAGCCAATGATCGATACCACGAGGGTCGAGCCCCGGGGCACCACGATGGAGAACTTACCGTCCAGATCGGTGGTTACGCCGGTGTTCTGGTCCTTCGGCATGACGTACGCGCCGATGAGGGGCTGTCCGTCCGCATCCGAGACCGAACCTTTCACGGTAACCTGATTCTGGCCGAAGACTACCGGTATGCTCGTCAGCATACACGCCATTAGCAGCAAGAGCCGCCGCAAGAGTAGTTTCTTCATACAATCACTAGTTAGAGAATGGTTATTGAATAATAGTGGTGGGCAACTAAAACAAAAATCCCTTAAATAAACCCTTTCGTGCCCGGAGAGCCGTAAAAGAGCCATTTAAGGTATAGCCAAGCTTAGGTTAACTAGTTATTGCGCGGTTTCAATAGCAAATATATAAAATATTCCTTATGGTTGTCCTTACAAAATCAATTTTTTCAAAAAAATCTTTATTATTAATAAAATGCAAGGCCTCCCGGCACGGGTGCGCCCCGCTTTTTTGATGTCCGGACGGCGGGATTTCCCAAAAAAAGCTTACCTTTATACGCTAAGCAACCCTTTTCGTCCATGAAGAAACTGATCCTCAGCGCCGTCTTCCTCGTGGCGGCCGCCGCCGGCCTCCGGGCCCAGCGCCTGATGAACCAGGCCCCGGACCTGAGCCGGGACTATGTCGACATGACCTCCATCTACTTCTTCGCCGAAAAGCTCGCGGCGTTTGACGCGGCCACGGGCGAAGGCCGCGTCCAATGGGGCCGCTACAGCCTCGAGCCGCGGCAGGCTTTCAACACCAACACGGTGGTGATGGACCGGCTGCGGATGAAGGACTTCCCGTCCAGCGGCTACGAGAACGACCCGCAGTTCCGCTTCAAGGTGGATTTCATCTCCGACCGGACGGTCCGCGTCCGGATGCTCACCTCGCTCGTGGAGCCCAAGGAGGTCGAGGAAGTGATGTTCAGCCCGGAATTCATCGCTGCGGACCCGCACGTCGCCTGGACCTGCGCCGAGACGGAGAACGAGATCGTCTACACGAGTCCCCAAGGGTCGCTGACCATCGTCAAGCAACCCTGGCGCCTGGTGCTCAAGGACGCCTCCGGCAAGGTCCTGACGCAGACCTGGACCAGCCACGACAATGACGTGAGCCAGGTCAAGACCCTCCCCTTCGGCTTCCGCCGGGGCGGCATCGACAACGCCCGCCGCATCAATCCCGTCTTCAGCCTCAAGGCCGGGGAACGCATCTACGGCTGCGGCGAGTCGCCGACCGGCCTGAACAAGGTGGGCCAGCGGGTGAACCTCTTCGTCACCGACCCCCAAGGCCCCGAGACCGACGAGATGTACAAGCCCATCCCGTTCTACTTCTCCAACCGGGGCTACGGCGTGTTCATGCACACCTCGGCGCCTGTCACCTGCGATTTCGGCGCCTCCTACATCGGCGCGACGAAGCTGTTCATGGCCGACGAGAACCTGGACTTCTTCTTTTTCATCGGCACGCCGGCGGAGATCCTCGACGCCTACACCGACGTCGTCGGCAAGACCCCGATGCCACCGACCTGGAGCTTTGGCACCTGGATGAGCCGCATCACCTACCTGACGCAGGAGGATGGCTACGAAATCGCCTCCAAGCTCCGCGGGAACCGCATCCCGGCGGACGTGATCCATTTCGACACCGGCTGGTTCGGGGTCGACTGGCAGTGCGACTACAAGTTCTCCGAGGAGCGTTTCTCCGATCCGGCCAAGATGGTGAAAGACCTGCTGGATGACGGCTTCCACATCAGCCTCTGGCAGCTCCCCTACTTCACCCAGCACAATGTCTTTTACCAGGAGCTCATAGACAGGAACCTCGTCGTCCGCAATGCCGACGGCACCATGCCGTATGAGGACGCCTGCCTCGATTTCACCAACCCCGAGACCGTGAAATGGTACCAAGAACATCTCCGCAGCCTGCTGGAGATGGGTGTCGGCGCCATCAAGGCGGACTTCGGCGAGGGCGCCCCGTACGACGGCTTCTATGCCAACGGCCGCGGCGGCCTGTACGAGCACAATCTCTATCCTGTCCGCTACAACAAGGCGGTGTGGGAGGTGACCAAGGATGTCCAGAAGTCCGACGGAGCCGTCATCTGGGCCCGCTCCGCCTGGGCCGGCTCGCAGCGCTATCCGCTCCACTGGGGCGGCGACGCCGCCAACACGAACGAAGCGATGCTGTCCACCCTGCACGCCGGCCTGAGCTTCGGTCTGTCCGGCTTCCCGTTCTGGAGCCACGACATCGGCGGCTTCGTGCAGTCCACGCCCGAGGACCTGTACCGCCGCTGGCTGCCCTTCGGCTTCCTGAGCTCGCACACCCGCAGCCACGGCGCCCCGCCCACCGAACCCTGGCTCTACAACCAGGAGTTCACCGACTACTACCGCGCTTCCGCGGAACTCAAGTACAAGCTGATGCCCTACGTGCTGGAGCAGGCCAAGGAATGCACGGAAACGGGCCTTCCGATGGTTCGCGCCCTGTTCGTCGAGTATCCCGACGACCCCGTGGCGTGGATGGTCGAGGACCAGTACCTGTTCGGCCGCGACATCCTGGTCGCGCCCATCTTCGACACGCCGCAGGACTACAACGTGCAGCGCGGCCGCAGCGACGACACGCACGCGACCACCGGCCTGCGGCACTGGACCCGCCAGGTCTACCTCCCCGGCGGCGCCTGGGTCGACTACCAGACCGGCAAGACCTACAAGGCCGGCTGGAACGACATCGCCACGGACAGTCTCGAAGCCGTGATCCTCGTGCGCAAGGGCGCCGTCATCCCGACCGTCCCTGTCGCCCAGAGCACCAAGGACATCGACTGGAACGCCGTCAAGCGCGTCAAATACTAGAATTATTCGTATATTTGCAGGTTGATGAAGAACCTGTGGTCTGAAATACTGGTCCCGGCGGTCATCGCCGGACTGACGATCGTCGGAACGATCGGGGTGGATTCCACCCGGACCGTGCGGCCGGACGCCCGGGTGCGCATCCTGCGGGAGGTGCGCCTGGACACGCTCCGCCGCGACACCGTGCCGCAGGACACCGGGAAGAAGGCCGCCGCGAAAAAGGACACCCTCCTGAAAAACCTGTCGGACGACGACTTCGACTTCTTCGGCGAAATCGTCCAGGACGCCGACACCACACCCAAGGTCTTCGCGCGGGACACGATGAAGGTTCCGGACAGCCTCAGGACTTCCGACCCCTTCCTGTACCGCTGGTACGTGGCCGTCAAGGACTCCCTCACCCACCGGATTGTCGTCGACTCCCTCCGGGCCGCCGGCGACAGCCTGGACTGGCCCCGCATCGACTCCCTGTACGTGATCGATTCCACGGCGGCCGCGAAAGAGCGCTTCCGCCGCTGGTACGAAGGCCTTTCCAAGCAGGAACGGAAGCGGTACGACTCCGAGCAGAAGGTCCTGCGGACCATCCACCGCCAGGACTCCATCCAGCAGATCAAGGACAGCCTCAAGCACATCAAGGACAGCATCGTCCAGAACACCCCGCGCATCCTGGAAACCGCCTGGCTCCCGGACAGCCTCTACTACAAGCGCCTCGTCACCTGGAAGCACGACCCATATTTCAACCGCGTGGAGCCGTTCACTTGGGACACGACCGCGAACTACCACTTCCACGACTACCCCTACCTGAAGGAGGACATCGGCGGCACCTTCCTGGGCATGACCGGCTCGGCCGTCCAGACATACAACTATTTCAAGCGGGAGGATCCGCGGTCGACCGTCAGCTACTACGCCCCGTACGAGAGCTGGACCTACACGCCCTCCTCCATCCCGATGTTCAACACGAAGACCCCGTACACGGAGCTCGCCTACTACGGCAACCTCCTGAATTCCGAGACCACGTCCAACGACGACGTCCGGATCTTCACGACCCAGAACATCCTCCCTTCGCTGAACGTCGCGCTGGAATTCAAGACTTACGGCGGCGCCGGCATCCTCAAGAACCAGAAGGCGCGCAACAAGACCGCCTACGCCACGGCGAACTGGCTGGGCAAGCGGTACCTCGCCCACGGCGGCATCATCTGGAACAGCATCAACCGGGTGGAGAACGGCGGTGTGGCGGACATCGGACAGGTCCGGGACACAGTCCTGCAGGACATCCGTGAAGTGGATGTCATCCTGGCGAACGCCACGAACAAGTACTCCAAGCGGACGGTCTTCTTCGACCAGTCCGTCCGGCTCCCCTTCTCCTTCCTGGAGGACTTCAAGCACCGGAATGACACGAGTTACGTGCGGAAGGACACCCTGAACAAGGACCTGACCTCCATCTTCCTGGGCACGTCCACCGAATGGTCGGTCTACAACAAGAACTACACGGACGCCGTACAGGCTTCTGACAAGGCCGGATCGGCCTTCTACCACGACAAGTTCTACATCAACCCGGCCAAGAGCGCCGACTCCCTGCACACGATGCGACTGGACAACCGCGTCTTCCTGCGGTTCCAGCCCTGGCGCCAGGATGCCATCGTGTCCAAGGTCGAGGGCGGCGTCGGCGACCGTTACCAGACCCATTACAACTTCCGGTCGGACAGCTACCTCTACAAGCCGGGCGCGGAGAAATGGAACACCGTCTACACGTATGCGGGGGCGGAAGGCCGGTTCAGCCGGTACTTCGAATGGGACGCCCTGGGGCAGCTGGACTTCGCCGGCCACGGCGCCGGGGACTTCTTCGTCCGGGGCAAGGCGAAACTGAGCGTCTTCCCCTTCCGCCGCGACTCCCTGAGCCCGATCAGCCTCACGGCCCGCTTCGAGACAGACCTCAAGGAACCGGACTTCTACGAGCAGCACCTGTATGCGAACCACTTTATGTGGGACAACGAGTTCTCCAAGACCTCCACGACCCGCATCCAGGCCTCCCTGGACTTCCCGAAGTGGAAGATCTACGCCTCGGCCGGCTACGCCCTGCTCGCGAACAACATCTACTATGACTCCCTCGGCGTGATCCGGCAGAATCCGGAGCCGATGAGCGTGCTGACGGCCGCCCTGCGGAAAGACTTCCACCTGGGCATCCTCCGGCTCGAGAACAGCGCCCTTTTCCAACTTTCCTCCAACGAGGAAGTGCTCCCGTTGCCGAAGCTGGCCGTGAATCTCCGCTGGTATCTGCAGTTCCCGATCGTGCGGGAAGACGTCCTCAAGATGCAGATCGGCGTGGACGCCCACTACAACACGAAGTGGTACGCCCCGGGCTTCAATCCCGTCACCGGCACCTTCTTCAACCAGCACGAGGAGCAGTACGGCGAGACGCCCTACTTCGACGTCTTCCTGAACATGCAATGGAAACAGGCCTGCATCTTCGTGAAGATGGAGAACGCCGGCAAAGGCTGGCCCACCAAGAAACACGACTTTTTCAGCGCCCACCGTTACATCTATCCGGACCGGATCGTCAAGGTCGGCATCACCTGGCCGTTCTATCCGACGCTCGGCACCCAGCGGAAAATGTCCGAACGGGCCGGCTCCGGGATGAGCGGCGGAGGTGGCGGAGGCGGCGGTCTCGGCGGCGGCCTCGGTGGCATGATGGGCGGCATGAGAGGCGGCAGAAACTGACGAGCCTATGCGCCACCCCGTCTGGAAATACGTCCTTGCCACCGCGCTCGTGGTCGCGGCGGCGCTTTCGATGCCCCTGACCACCCGGCAGCTGGCCCTCGAGTATCCCCCGCAGACGCTCCGCTGCGTCATCGACCTGAAAGGAGAGCCCGTGCGCGGGTTGACCGTGGGGATGAACAAGATCATCCTCCGGGAATTCGCCGACGACCACGCGCTGAGGCTCGAATTCATCACCCCCGCCGACAGCGCCGACTACCTGGATTCGCTGCTGGGCGGGGCGGTGGACCTCCTGGTGATGTACCGCGCGGACAGCCTCCACGCCGACGGGTTCATCAGCACGATTCCCTTCCGCGACAGCACCGTCTGGGTCCTCCGGGACGACCGCCACGCCGAAACCCGGCGCCTGAACGCCTGGATCGCGGTGATGAACGGGAACGGCGGCATCCGGAAGATGGACCGGAACTACCGCCGCCGCGTGGGCACGAGCCTGACTTCGATCAGCCCCTACGACGACATCGTCAAGAAGAATGCGGACGAGAATGGCTGGGACTGGCGCCTCCTGAGCGCGATCATCTACCACGAATCCAAGTTCATCAACGAATCCTGCTCCGACCGCGGCGCCGTGGGCCTGATGCAGATCCGCAACGAACGCTACAGCGTGGACACCCTCCTGGATCCGGCGGTGAACGTGTCCATCGGCACGAAATACCTGACCTATCTCTCGGGGATGTTCGCCGAGCACGGGGCCGACTCGGTGGAGTGCCTGAAGTTCGCCCTGGCCGCCTACAACTGCGGCGAAGGGAACCTCCTCAAATGCATCCGGACAGCCGAGGAGCTGGGCGTGGACCCCACCCGCTGGGACCACATCGTCTCCGTCATCCCGGAAGTCCCCGGCTTCCACGGCAAGCAGACGATCGCCTACGTGCGCGAGGTGCTCGACACGTACG
>JAEEGI010013160.1_pt1 | contig 17581 bp, 16 predicted proteins | sample 8958751 | NCBI WGS metagenome assembly JAEEGI01 (sample SAMN16246545, study PRJNA631951) | gut metagenome | biome: gut microbiome; feature: rumen; material: KS-attached | host: Bos | place: Iran: Karaj | collected 2018-10 | reverse complement strand
GGAGGATGTACGTATTTATCCGGATCATACCATCAAACTGATGACCTCCCGCCGCAGGGATATTGAGGATCTGGATGCTGCTGAGGAGCAGGAAAAGCTCAAGGCGCTGATCAAAGAAATGCACAGCTATGCTTCCGGTTTTGAGTGGGCGGAGACGGCAGAGTATTTTATCCGGCAGGTGGATTCTGTCGGGATGGCCGCCTGTGTCATGTCTCCTCTGCTGCAGATTTCAAATGAGGAGCGCTATGCGATCCTCGCGGAGGACAGCAGAGCCGGGCGTGTGGAACTCATCGAGAAAACGCTCTATGAGTTTATGGAGGTTTCACGCATCGCAAATGAGGCCAGTTCCTCTCAGCAGGAGGAGTATCAGCAGCGCTATAAGGAAGCGGCTATCAAGCGCCAGATGGAGCACCTTCAGAAAGAGCTTGACGAAATGCATCCGGAGAATGTGACCGATGTGCAGAAGTTTCATGAGCGGATTTCCGATTCCGGTATGAACGAGACCGCCCGAAGAGAAGCGGAAAAAGTGCTCAACCGCCTTCGCCAGGAGGGGAAAGAGAATGTGGAATCCGGTATGCTCTATGATTATCTGGATTTTGTGACCACACTCTCCTGGAAGAAGGCGGAAGCCGGGCACATTGATCTGGAGCAGGCGCGGAAGATCCTGGACGAGGATCACTATGGCCTGAAAAAGGTTAAGGACCGCATCATTCAGCAGATTGCTGTGATGAATCTGAAACAGCAGCAATCCGGCTCCATTCTTCTGTTTGTTGGGGCACCGGGTACAGGCAAGACCAGCATCGGCAAGAGCATTGCCCGCGCACTTGGCCGTCAGTATGTACGGGTCAGCCTCGGCGGCGTTCATGATGAATCGGACATTCGCGGTCACCGCCGCACCTACATCGGCTCTATGCCGGGCCGCATTATGGACGGCATTCATAAAAGCGGCGTATCCAATCCCGTCATGGTTCTTGACGAAGTGGATAAACTCTCTGCCTCCTTCAACGGCAGCCCGGCCAGTGCGCTGCTGGAAGTGCTGGACCCCGAGCAGAATAACACCTTTACTGACCACTACATGAACGTTCCCTATGACCTCTCCGACGTGCTGTTTATCTGCACTGCCAACAGTCTCGATACAATCCCTCAGCCGCTGCTCGACCGTATGGAGCTTATCCAGTTTCAGGGTTACACCCCGCTGGAAAAGCTGCAGATTGCGCGGGAACATCTGGTTCCGAAATCCATGGAGGCCATGGGCATCTCCCGGGAGCAGATGACAGTCACGGACGAAGCCCTGGAGACCCTGATTTCCGACTATACCATGGAAGCCGGCGTACGCGGTCTGCGCAAGCGGATTGATGCTCTCTGCCGCAGCCTTGCGGTCAGAGTTGCTTCAGATCCTGGTTCAGCCGTAACAGTTACGCCGGAGGTCGTCCGTGAAGAGCTGGATACCCGGCCCATCCGCCATGACAGCATCCTGCCTGAACCGAAGGCAGGTGTAGTCACCGGTCTGGCGTGGACGCCTGTCGGCGGAGACATCCTTTATATTGAAACAATGCTCATGCCCGGCAAGGGAGAGCTGATCATTACCGGTCAGCTCGGGGATGTGATGAAAGAATCTGCGCGCATTGCCTTAAGCCTGGTGAAAAATCTGTTCCCCGACGAAAGCAGGGTTCTGGAAGATCACGACCTTCACATCCACGTTCCCGAAGGCGCGGTACCGAAAGACGGCCCTTCAGCGGGCGTCACGCTGACTGCGGCACTGAGCTCTCTGCTTACCGGCCGGGTGGTCGATCCGCATATTGCCATGACAGGAGAGGTTGCCCTTCGCGGCGCAGTTACTCCCATCGGCGGTTTGCCGGAGAAGCTGATGGCCGCTCAGCGTGCCGGGATCACCAGGGTCTTTATTCCGGAAGAAAACCTGTACGACCTTAAGGATGTTGCGCAGGAGGTCAGGGATAAAATCGAGATTATCCCGGTTTCACGCGTAACGGATCTGCTGGAAGCTGTCGGCATTCTGCAGCTCGCTGCAGCCTGAAATGTGGTGTCCTTTTCTTCCACTTTTACAAACAGATACACCCTTCCGCTTCAAAGCGGAAGGGTGTATTTTATCTCTCTGCTGAGACTCTCAGCGGAAAAACAAAATAAGAATACCCGTTTTCAGGGCAAAATCACCTCATCCCCCCTTATATTTGGGTTCGCCTCGCGCTTAGTCCTTGTATTATGCAGCCTCCAGCCCCGGGTACGTTCCGTACCCGACCTTCTTGCCAGAAAAGAAAAAAGCCGGGGTAAAGACAGAACAGCCCATTTCTGGACTTATTCTTGTCTATACCCCGGCTCTCTCCACAGTGTATCGGGTGGCACGTTTATCATTTATAATTTATAATTTATTATTCATCATTCCCCCTTGCCCGTTTCCCCTTCTCCTTGTATAATAAAAGCCTATTCTATACCAATGAAAAGGTGGTATATATGAATACGTATGAACCACGACCCAGGGAAAAAGCAATGGAACTGCTGGAGGCATATATTCTCGAGCATCATCTGCAGCCCGGAGACAGCCTGCCGACAGAACGGGAGATGTGCCGGATGTGGGGTGTCAACCGTATGACGCTTAGAAGTGCAATTGCCGGAATTGAAGCGTCTGGGCGAATTTTTGCCGTGCAGGGGAGCGGAACGCGGATGAAACGCCGCTTTCGGCGGACGCTGCAGAATCTCCATGGTTTTACGGAGGATGCCATCGCCTGCGGGTTTCACCCGGAGACAAGGCTGCTTTCTTTTTCCGTCGTGGAGTGTGACAAACACCTTTCCCGGCGATTTCACAGAATGCTCGGGGAAAAGCTTTACAGGATCTCCCGGCTTCGTATTCTGGACGGGGTCCCGACGATGATAGAGACGTCCTATATTCCGGTTGAAGTTGCACCGGGGTTGGAAGAGCATGATATTGTTTCAGGATCTCTTTACAGGATTCTTTCCGAAGTATATCACCTGGATCTGGATCACGGCGTGGAGAAAGCATCATTGACATTGGCAACGGAAGAGGAAGCCAGACTGCTGCAGATAGAGCCCGGTGAGGCTGCCTTCTGGATTGTTGCCCAGACAGATAATGCAAAGGGAGAAACGATAGAATACTGCCGTGCAGTCGGCAGGTCGGATATCATAGAAATGGCGAGCACACTGCGGTGGGCGGAAACAGAGGGAATGAAACCATGAGCGAAGTGAATTACCGATCGCCGCTTTATATCCAGCTTCGGGAAATTATCAGAAGCAGGATCGAAGACGGAGAATATCCTCCCGGTACGGCAATCCCCTCGGAAAACCAGTTTGTGGAGCTCTACGGTCTGCACCGGCTTTCGGTGAGAAGTGCGCTGGCAGCCCTGATCAATGAGGGGTTGCTGAAAAGTATCCAGGGAAAGGGTGTGTATGTCTGCGGCCCCAAAATACAGCGGGATATGGAAACGTTGGGCGGCTTTCGCCATACCATGCAGGAAAGGGGAAAGGACGCCGAGACACGTGTTCTGATCAAAGCGGTCCGCAAAGCAGGGCCATACTACTCGAAGCTGCTCCGGTTAAACGAGGATGACAGGTTGTGGTTTGTCCGAAGGGTGAATTCCAGCAGAGGGGAACCGATTGCGCTTGAAGATATCTATATCCCGTATGATAAAATGCCGGGGCTGGGAGAGATTGATATCGGTGTGTTTTCCCTTTATGACGCTATGGGCTGGAACGGAATCAGGCTGAAAGAAGGACAGCAGATTCTCAGAATCACAAAGCTGGAGCCTTCTTTAGCAAAGCTGATTGACATACCGCCGGAACAGTCCGTGATGGAGTTCAGTTATCTGACAAAAGAGGAAGCCGGAGATCTGGTAGAGTTTTCCCGTTGCTATATTCGGGGAGACCGCACAGAGTTTTACGTTCACTATACAAATAAAGAATTGGTATAAAATCAGTAGAACATATTTGCTTTTAGAGAGCTTTGCACAGCCAAAGCTCTCTTTTTTTGCTCATTATTATTCAAAACAAGTTGAAAACACAGTATAAAACAGGAAAATAATGAATTAGAACTTGTAATTGATATAAAATTAGGATATACTTGTACAAAACAACCGTGAAATAATGATCTGGAGATGGTGAGATTGCCGGAAACGATAGTGTCCCTGCAGCACGTGGATAAATGGTTTGGGAATAACCATGTTGTGAAGGATATGAACCTTGAAATCTATAAAGGGGAATTTCTGACGCTTTTGGGTCCGTCGGGATGCGGAAAAACCACGACCTTGCGTATGATTGCGGGGTTTGAGGATGCAACGGGCGGAGTTATTGAAGTAGAGGGAGAAAGAGTAGAAGAGAAAGAGCCGTATCAGCGGGATGTCAACACGGTGTTCCAGAACTACTCCCTTTTCCCGCACCTGAATGTTTATGACAATGTAGCATACGGGCCTTCGATCCGCAAAATGCCCAAAGAAGAAATCCGCTCGAAAGTTGCGGAAATGCTGGCCCTGGTTCAGATGTCGGGCTATGAAAAACGAAAGCCGGACGCGTTATCTGGTGGCCAGAAGCAGCGTGTTGCAATCGCACGTGCCCTGATCAACAATCCTCGCGTGCTGCTGTTGGATGAACCGCTGGGAGCGCTGGACCTGAAGCTTCGCAAGCAGATGCAGGTGGAGCTGAAGCGTCTGCAGAAGAAGCTCGGCATTACCTTCGTCTATGTCACGCACGACCAGGAAGAAGCTATGACGATGTCCGACAGGATAGCCGTCATGCGCTCAGGTATTATCCTTCAGATCGGGGCGCCCCTTGAAATATACGCCCATCCAAACTGCAGATTTGTGGCAGATTTTATCGGGGAATCCAACGTGATAGAAGGCGTTGTGCAATCGGTTGAGGGCAATCAGCTGACGGTGGAAACAGCCAATGGATTTGTTCGCACGGAAGGGGAAGGATTCGCGGTCGGAGAAAAAATCTGTGTTTCGATTCGGCCGGAATATCTCTGTGTCAGCAAAACACCGGTGGCTGGTTTTACGGTTCGCGGCCGAGTGAAGGACTTTATCTATATGGGCACGGTCGTCAAGACGAGCCTGGATCTGCCGGACGGCCTGGAAGTGAAGTATTCCCGCTTTGAGGCGGAGCCGGAGCGCAGGGAAGGCGAAGAGCTGTACCTGTACTGGGACGCCGCAAAATCGGTGCCGATCCACCTGGAGGCTGAGCCATGAGTGAGCCTTCCGGAAATGCTGAAAAAAAGAGAAAGCACAGCCGCCTCCCGGCTATTGCACAGGCAGGGCCGGTTTCTCTCTGGATGATTCTCTTCGTGACGATTCCCATGCTGTTCATCATCTTTATCAGCTTTATGACGCGCGGAACCTTCGGCGGGGTGGAGTATATCCCGACGCTGAAATCGTATGAAACACTGGCAGATGTCATTTATCTCAATGTGATTCTCAAGAGCCTGCGGGTAGCCTTGGTGACAACCGTGACATGCCTCCTGCTGGGATATCCGTTTGCCTACTATATCGCTAGGAAAGATCCGGACACAGCGTCCAGGCTGATTATGCTGCTGATGATCCCTCTCTGGACGAATTCGCTCATGCGCCTGAATGCCTGGATGCTTTTGTTCCAGACGAACGGACCTGTCAACAAAGCTCTGATGTCCTTCGGTATCATAGAGAAGCCGATCATGTTTCTGTATTCCGACGGGCTTGTCCTCCTGGGCCTGATCACCAATTTCCTGCCGTTTGCTGTGCTGCCGATGTACTCTTCGATTGAGAAGCTGCAGAAATCCATGCTGGAAGCATCGGCGGATCTCGGGGCAAAGCCGAGTGTGACGTTTTTCCGGGTGACGCTCCCGCTGACATTTCCTGGGATCTTTTCCGCCATTATCCTGACGTTTATTCCCGCACTCGGTACCTACACCATTACGGATATGCTGGGCGGCGGGAAAGTGCTCTACATTGGCAATATCATCAAAAACCAGTTCGGAACGATCCGAAACTGGCCGCTTGGAGCGGCTTTAAGTGTTCTGCTGCTGCTGATCACGGCGCTGCTGATTTTCCTCTATTCGCGCTTTTCCAGCATAGAGGATATGGAGGTGCTGTGATATGGGTGAAAGCAAAAATCGCAAGAAGCAAAGAGAGAGACGGAACCGTTTTATCGGCGCCTTTTACGCGGCGGTCATTTACGCGATTTTCTATATCCCCGTCCTCGTGATGATCCAGTTCTCTTTCAACGATGCCAAACGCAACTATTCCTGGGAAGGCTTTACCACCATGTGGTACGGAAAGCTGTTCTCCTTCCGGAACCATGACCTCTGGGAATCACTGGTCTATTCCGTCATAATTGCGGTGATTGCCACCGTAATCAGCGTGGTGATCGGTGTTCTCGGCGGGATCGGCCTGAAGAAATTCCGGTTCAGAGGGAAGAAGTTCATCAATCTCATGTTGTATGTCCCGATTGTCGTGCCGGAGATTGTGCTTGCCGTCGCGATGCTCATCATTTTCATGACGGTCGGGATCAAACTCGGTATGGGCACCATCGTCATAGGGCACTGTACGTTCTGCATCCCGTATGCCGTGGTTACGATCAAGGGGCGTATCAGCGGAGACAATGAAACCCTTCAGGAAGCTTCCATGGATCTCGGGGCAAACAGGGTGCAGACCTTCTGGCGGGTTACCATTCCGAGCATTATGCCCGGCATCATGTCTGCCGCCTTCCTGAGCTTTACCCTGTCGATTGACGACGTCATTATGTCCAACATGCTGGCAAGTGCAAGGCAGTCGACGCTGCCGGTCCTGATCCTTTCCGTCAACCGGACGGGAATTACACCGGATATCAATGCATTAACCACAATTATGGTCGTGTTTATGGTTGCCTGCATGCTGATCATCAACACAGTGCAGCGCATCCGGCGTAAAAAAGAGGCAAAGGAAGTTGCCGAGTTGGAAAACCGTATTTCCGCCATGAGATAACATGGCTGAAAATAAACATTATTATTAGGAGGAACAGAAATGAAAAAAGCATTGGCACTGATCCTGGTTTTCGGTATGGTTTTGGCACTTGGTGTGACAGCTCATGCTGAGAGCAAGGAAATCAACATTTTCATGTGGAGTGACTATATCTCCGATGATCTGATTGCAAATTTCGAGGATGAATACGGCGTCAGAGTGAATCTCAGCTACATGAACGACAACGCCGATTCCATCACCAAGCTAACAGCAGGCGCCGGAAGCGAGTATGACCTGATTATGACCTGCGATGCCTACATGGAATCCCTGATTGCCGGCGGATATCTGGAAGAACTCGATCTGAGCCAGGTTCCGAATTCCGTGAACATCAACAAGGCTTACTGGTCCGAACAGAATCAGGGGTACTGCGTGCCTTATCTGATGAATTACATTTACGTTGTTTATGACACCGAGCGCTGCCCGATCGAAATCACCTGCTATAACGATCTGATCAAGCCGGAAATGAAAGGCCAGATCGGCTCTGTCGACGGTGCCCGCAATCTCTTCCCGATCGCCCTGATCGCCCTCGGCTACGACCCGAACTCCCGTGATGAGAATGAAATCAAAGAAGCCTATGAATGGCTGGTAAAGTATAATGAGAATGTTGTTGCCTACGGTTCAACCGAGACCAACATTGTCAACGGTACCATTTCCTGCATGTTCACTTACGACGGCAACACTGCCGAAGCCATGGCTCAGATGGGCGAGAACAACACCCTCGTTGTTGCCCCGTTCACCGATGATCCCGTTCAGCTCGGTTTTGACCTGTACGTCATCCCGAAGGGTGCGCAGCACATGGATCTCGCCTATAAGTTCCTGAACTATATCTGCGATCCTGAAGTGATGGCTGCAAACCTGGTGGAAAATCCCTATTCCTGCCCGAACGATGCTGCAGTTGCGGCAGCCTCTGAAGAATATCGGAACGGCCCTGCATTTGACTTTGACTATAAGACCAATATCTTCTTCCAGGAAGATGTCGGCGATGCCATCACCATTTATGACCAGTACTATCAGATGCTGAAGGTTGGCTGATCGGCCTGAGGAGGAAACGGTTTGCTCAAGTTTGACAGGCAAAAACAGATAGAAAGTGTGCGCGGAGCGCTTGCTCTGCGCACACAGATTGAAAAAATCGTGGACGATGCCTGGCTCCGGGGCGTAAAAAACATCTGCTGGCTGGGCATCGGCGGAACCTGGGCCAGTGCCATGCAGGCGCACTTTCACATGAAAGAGCGCAGCGGTCTGGAAGTGTTCTTTACCAATGCTGCGGAATACTGCGCGACCGGTGACAGGCGAATCGGCACAGGGACATTTCTGATCTTTTCCTCGGTCAGCGGCACAACAAAAGAGATCGTGGAAGCCGTGCAAAAAGCGAAAATGAACGGAGCGGAAATCTTCGCTTTTATTGATAAACCCGAAACCGGTCTGGAGGCTTTTGCCGATCACTGCATCAATTATCCGGCAAATGAACAGTTGAAATTCTTCATGACGGCGGACCGTTTTCTGTTCCGTGAAGGCGTGATGCCGGAATATGAGGAAATGTATGCGCAGTATGACAACGCTCTCCCGGAAGGGCTTGCTTCTGTGGAAGAGGCTGCCGATGCTTTTGCCGAGGAATTTGCAAGAAAGCACGTTTCGGACGCTCTTCACTACTTCGTCGGTGCCGGCGCTCTCTACGGGGCAACGTATTCCTACGGCATGTGCTACTGGGAAGAGCAGCACTGGCACCGCACAAAGACGATCCACGCCTCTGAATTCTTCCACGGGATGTTTGAGATCGTCGGAGAAGATACGCCCGTCACGGTTTACATGGGAGAAGACTCTCAGCGCTGCCTTACGGAGCGGGTTGTAAACTTTCTGGAAAAAGTATGCAAAAACTATACCGTTATCGATGCAAAGGATTATAATATCCCCGGGATCGACGAGGAATATCGTAAAAACATCGGCCATCTGATCATGCACGCCGTGAATAACCGGATCGATGTGCATATGGAAGCCATTACCGGCCACGATATGACGATTCGGCGGTATTACAGAAAACTGGATTATTAAATCTCCAAAAAGGAACACAATACGGGGGAGGCGGATACTTGCCTCCCCTGCTTTTCCTTTGAGAAATACAGGATCGGAGCAGCTGCTTAATATGAAAATTGCATGTATTGGCGACAACTGTATCGATTATTATGATGCGACGGGTGAGGCATTTCCCGGCGGAAACCCGGTTAACGTGGCAGTATATCTGCGCCGCCTGGGGGTGGAATCTGCCTATTTCGGTGCAGTCGGGACGGATATTTACGGCCGGATGCTGCTGAACCGCCTGCAGGAAAAAGGGGTAGATATCAGCCATGTACAGATCCTCCCGGGGCAAAGCCCCCTTTGCCATGTTTCCATGGAAAACGGGAACCGGATCCTCGGGGATTACAGCGATGGGGTGATGGAGCATTTCCGCCTGCGGGAAGAAGACTTCTCCTTTTTACAGCAGTTTGACATGGCGGTCACCGGCCTGTGGGGGCGTGTGGAGGAACAGCTGTCTGAGGTGAAGAAGCTGGGAGTTCCTGTCGTTTTTGACGGGGCGGAAAGGCCGTTTGACCCTGCCGGTCTCATTGCGCTGCCCTGCACAGACATCGCATTCTTCTCCGATGACTCTCTGGGGGAAGAAGAGCTTCATTCCAAAATACAGTCTGTGGGTGCGTTGGGTCCGCAGATCGTGGTCGCCACGCGCGGTGCAAAGGGGAGCATGGCTTATGACGGAAAAACTTGGGTTGTTTGCCCGCCTGCCCCCTGCACGGTGGTAGATACCATGGGTGCGGGAGACAGTTACATTGCAGCCTTTCTCCGTTCCTGGCTGGAGAAAAAGCCGATCCGGGCCTGTATGCAGGCCGGGGCGGAAAATGCTGCCGTCACCATCGGCTATCCCGGCGCTTGGTAAGAAAAGGTCTCTCATCATTCATAATTCATCATTCATCATTCATCATTCCTCCTTCGGTTTTTGTGTGACAGTTCTGTGATAGTCGGTGTGCTATACTGAGCCCAGAAAAAAACAAAAAACACAAAAAAATACTAAAAAATTTTTAGGAGGAAAATGAAAATGAAAAAGGCAATTACAATTCTGATGGTTCTTGCAATCGTTCTCAGTCTCAGCGCTACCGCTTTCGCAGACAACGGCGGCATCAAAGTTACGAAGGATCCCACGGACGAACACAAGTTCATTGGTGAAACCGCTGCATTCGTAGCCAATGCGAGAAAGTACTCCGGCCTCACCTGGACGGTGATCGATCCCGACGGATACCGCTGCACAGTCGATGAGTTCCGCAGCTACTTCCCGTACTCCAACATTACCGGTGACACCACAGGCACCCTGATCATCAACAACGTAAACGCTGACATGGACGGCTACCGCTTCTTCTGTACCTTCAGCAACGCCAACGGTGCTGAAAACTCCGCCGAGGCAGTGCTCCACATCATCTACCAGGGCAAAGAGCTCAAAATCCCGGAGCGCTATCTTCCCAATCCGGTACCGAATAGAGAACCGGATCCAACAGGGCTGCAGAACATGCCCATAATCGTGACATATTATTAAAGAAACACTGAATAGAACAAATCAGCTCCGCAAAAAAACCGGAGCTGATTTGTTATTCTATACTATTCTATTTTCATTATTCGGGCTCCGCCCGGCAAAAAACCTGACGACTGCTCGCTTACAGCATGATTATTCAGTGATAACTGCCTCAGCCTGTGAAACCGTTTCCTCCGGTATGCCATGCAGGATGCTGTCGGCAAGTTCAGGTGTCAGCTCAACGGCATTCTCCTCGTCGTAAAGGAATTCCATACCGCCTTTCTCTGCATGATACAGGGAGGCTTCAAACAGCTTTTCCTCGGTATCATCTGTCACTTCAATCTGCAGCAGATCCGGATCCGCCCGGAACTCTGCAATAAAATGATTTTCCCTTCCGAGGCGCCCGGCATTTTGTGTGACGGTGACAGAACAGGTGTGCTCATCTTTGAATGCGCCGGAAATCGTTGTGACCCTGCCGTTTTTACTGAAATAAAGTTCATCCCGATTGCTGGCGTACTTGATTGCGGATTTGATTCCTAGCTTTCGGCAAATGCGGAGAACTCGCTTGTCGTTGACCGGAATCCCGTGGTAGATTTCCAGATCGTCCCGGAGCCGTCGGTAGCCTTTCTCTGGCTCATCCAAATGCATCTGCTCCAGCTTGTCAGCAATTTCCTCGTTTTCTTTCTGCCGAGGCGACAGATTGCCGCTGTTCCACTTGTAATATGCAGATCTGGAAATGTGCAGCATAGCGCAGGCCTGCTCTACGGGATAGTCGGATTCTTTGACCGCTTCATACAGATATGACAAAGCCGGAAAAGAAACCGCCAGAACGAGCCTGAAGAGCGCGCAAAAGGAAACCGAACTCCGTCTTGTGCCGGAAGATGAAACGACAAAGCAGGGCGATCTTTTGTACGTTCGGATTCGGTACACGGATCAAAGCGGCACGATCAAGCCCACGATTCGCGGTGAGATCAAAGTGACAGTTATGAACGGAAAGTTGCTTGCACTCGGCAACGCTTGCTCGTATAATGAAAAAGGATATCAGACCGATACGACCGACACCTATTACGGCGAAGCGCTTGCGATTGTAGCACCGGACGGAACCGGCAGCGTCACTGTAAAAGCCGAAAGCAAGCACGGCAAAACGCAGACCACCGTACCGGTGCAGGCGTGATCGAAACGAATCTCGATTGAAAAAGATAAGGAGCAAATAAATGCAACGTGAATTTTGGTTCATCGTAGGCAGTCAGTTCCTGTATGGACAGGATGTACTGGACACCGTGGACGCAAGAGCAAGGGAGATGGCGGCGGAACTGTCCAAGGTTCTCCCCTATCCTTTGGTATACAAGGTCACGGCCAAGACGAATAAGGAGATCGCGGACACGGTCAAGGAAGCAAACTACCGCGACGAGGTCATGGGCATCGTCACATGGTGCCATACGTTCTCACCGTCGAAGATGTGGATCAACGGTCTCGTGAATCTCCAAAAGCCCTATTGCCACCTTGCTACACAGTACAACCGCGAGATACCGAATGAAGAGATCGACATGGACTTCATGAACCTCAATCAGGCCGCCCACGGCGACCGCGAGCACGGCTTTATCGCGGCGCGCCTCAGAATGCCGCGCAAGGTGATTGCGGGCTATTGGCAGGATGAAAAAGTCCATAAGCGCCTGTCCGACTGGATGAAGGCCGCCGTCGGCGTCGATGTGTCGAAGCACATGAAGGTCATGCGCTTTGGTGACAATATGCGTGAAGTCGCCGTTACCGAAGGTGATAAGGTCGAAACGCAGATCAAACTCGGCTGGCAGGTCAATACCTGGGCGGTCGGCGATCTCGTCAAGGAAATGAACAATGTCACCGAAGCCGAGATTGACGCACTTTTTGCCGAATACGAAGCCCAATACGATATCGCCACCGACAACCTTGCCGCGATTCGCTACCAGGCGAAGGAAGAGATCGCCATGAAGAAGATGCTCGACCGTGAAGGCTGCAAGGCGTTTTCCAATACGTTTCAGGATCTCTACGGCATGGAGCAGCTGCCGGGGCTTGCAAGTCAGCACCTGATGGCGCAGGGCTACGGCTACGGCGGCGAAGGCGATTGGAAAGTGTCGGCCATGACCGCGATCCTCAAGGCGATGGGCGAGAACGGCAACGGCGCTTCTGCGTTCATGGAGGACTATACCTATCACCTTGTCGAAGGACAGGAATACTCCCTCGGCGCGCACATGCTCGAGGTCTGCCCGAGTTTAGCAGCGGACAAACCACGCATCGAGACGCATCATCTCGGAATCGGCATGAACGAAAAGGATCCGGCGCGGCTCGTGTTTGAAGGCAAAGCGGGCAAGGGCATTGTCACGTCTCTGATCGACATGGGCGGACGGATGCGCCTGATCGTGCAGGACATTGAAGCGGTAAAGCCGATCCTGCCGATGCCAAACCTGCCGGTCGCACGCGTGATGTGGCGCGCTATGCCCGATCTCACTACCGGCGTCGAGTGCTGGATCACCGCCGGCGGCGCACACCACACGGTGCTGTCCTTCGATGTCACGCCCGCCATGCTGCGCGATTGGGCGCGAATGATGGACATTGAGTTTGTGTACATCACAAAGGACACCACACCGGAGGAACTCGAAGAAGAACTCTTAATCAAAGACTTGGTGTGGAAACTGAAATAAGCGAAACAAAGACACACAAACAAAATCTTCATCTCATTTCCTCCCGAAAGCAGGCGCACGGAATCTCCGGCGCCTGCTTTCCTCTCATGCACAAACTCAAATCCCTGCGTACGCTGATTGAACGTCCATCCTAATCGAACGGGGAACTATGAGTATCCTATATCCATACCATCATAAGTATGCAGAATTGCTTAAGTAAATGAAAAGGCATCAGTCATGACAGCTGGTGCTTTTCATATCCGGAGTGATCAGCACTATCTGAAATGCGGGACGCTGATCCATAACTTTAATCTGTTCTGCGAGGCGGTCGGCGGTAATACGGAGCTTGCGGTAGCCATGTGACGCCGTTCCTATATGGTTCAGATCGTTCCTTTTCCCTGGCCGTTCAACGGGTTTGTCTCCGGCTTCGAGAGACTTGGCTGAATGGTGATGTTTCTCGGAGGCAGAGGAAAATGGCGATGGATAAAGCCGTAAACGACTCCTGCCCTTGTGCATCCGCCTGTTCTGTGCTATAGTCTAACCGGATAATACAAAACCTGAGGTGATATACTAATGAAAACAACGATGAGAAAAATGCTGTCCGTGCTGCTGTTGCTGGGGCTGATGCTTTCGGTTTCGCCTGCAGCCTTTGCGGAGCAGCCGCGGAAAAACGCGGTCTGTGAGCTTTACAGTGAAGACGGTTATTATGTAGATGATGTCGGAAACCGGGAAACCTATTCATACCACCTTCCGCAGATCAATGCGGACACACCGGCTGCGCTGGAAATCAACGCTGAGATCGCAGAGGAATTCGGAAGTCTGATAGAAACGCAATACCATAATATGGAAGGCGGGTATTCCCTGTGGTCGTGGCATACGGAGTGGGAGGCTTACTGGAACGGTTCTCAGCTTTTCATACTGATTACTGCCGACGAGAATGGCGATATTATCCTATACGGTGCATACGGGTATGACTTTGAAACCGGGAACAGGGTTACAAACGAAATGATCCTGGAGCAGAAGGGAATCAGCAAAGAAGAATATCTTGAAAGGCTGACAGAGAAGGTTAAACAGGTATTTGAGAAAGTGTGTCCTCAGATTCCGGAGGGCGTGAAGACGGAACTTACCCGTGATAAGCTGCTGGAGGAGACGCTGAGCTGGCTGGATCCGGAACAGCCGATGTTTATCAATCAGTACGGAGAAATTGAAACATTCGTGAAGATCACTACCATAGCCGGAGCCGGGTGGCATAATTATCTCGTTACTCCGTTTTCTTCTGAGGATAACTGATAAAAAACACGATGCACCTGAATGCACCCAAAACGGGCAGCCGGGTGCAGCGCTTGCCGGAATGTAATGATGGTATGGAGAGGCTGACTGATGAAAAAAGCGGTAAAATGGTTCATTCCCGTTTTCATAATCCTGTTATTAGCTGGAAGCTTTCTGATTTATGCCGGGATTTATTACCATGCAGATGCAACTGCACTGGCGGCTCTGGAATCGGATGATGCTGTTTCTGTTACGCCGGCTTCTTATGGCTGGTTTTTTGACGGTCCTTCTGCAGAAGATGTTCTGATATTTTATCCCGGTGCAAAAGTGGAAGAAACAGCGTACGCGCCTCTTTTGCATGAGCTTGCAGGGAAAGGCATGGATGTCTGCCTGGTGAAGATGCCGCTCCGTTTTGCTTTCTTCGGCACGGACAAGGCGGATGCGGTGATAAGGATGTATGATTATGAACACTGCTATATCGGCGGGCATTCCCTCGGAGGAGCTATGGCGGCGGAGTTCGCAGCGGGACACAGCGATCAGCTGACAGGCCTTATTCTTCTTGCAGCTTTTCCCACAAAACAGATAAGCGATGAACTTCTGGAAATCAGTATTTACGGCTCTGAAGACCGGGTGCTTAATATGGCAAAGATAGAAGCAGGAAGAGCGCTAGCACCGGCAGATTATTTTGAGTATAGGATTGAAGGCGGCAATCATGCCCAGTTCGGGAACTATGGTGTTCAAAAAGGAGACGGAGCTGCAGCGATTGCCGGCCCGGAACAGCAGCAGTCGACGGTTGATTTTATCATTCAGCATTACTGATCGGACAAAGAAGACGAAAACGGAGGACAGCCATGTCAGTAGTCGGAGCAATTATGGTACCGCACCCGCCGATCATTCTTCCCGAAGTCGGAAAAGGGGAAGAGAGAAAAATATCGGCAACGGATGAAGCATACAGAAAAGCGGCGGCATTTGTCGGAAGCCTGAAACCGGAGACGATCGTACTTCTGTCTCCGCATTCCGTGATGTATGCGGATTATTTCCATATTTCACCGGGCAGAAGCGCCAGAGGAGATATGCGGCAGTTCCGTGCACCTCAGGTGCAAATTGAAGTCAGTTATGACAGTGCTTTTGTCAAAAATCTGGCTGATGCCGCTTCCTCTGCGGGGCTCCCGGCAGGGACGCTGGGAGAAAGGAATCCGGAACTTGATCATGGCACGATGATTCCTCTCTATTACATCAATCAGTACTATACAGGTTATCAGCTGGTGAGAATCGGTTTGTCCGGCCTTCCTCTGACAGATCATGTCCGCCTGGGGCAGCTGATTTCGCAGACTGCCGATTCTCTTGACAGACGTACAGTGATTGTCGGCAGTGGAGATCTTTCCCATAAACTCCGGGAAGACGGGCCGTACGGGCTGTCGAAAGAAGGTCCGGAATACGACAAACGGATCATGGATGTAATGGGCAGGGCTGCTTTTGATGAGCTGCTGGATTTTGACGAAGTGTTCTGCGACAAAGCGGCGGAGTGCGGACACCGGAGCTTCTGCATCATGGCTGGTGCACTGGATGGACTGTCAGTAGAGACACAGAGGCTGAGCCATGAAGGAACCTTCGGCGTCGGTTACGGTGTCTGCACCTACCGGGTTACAGGGAGGGATCCCTCCGGAAGCTGCCTGGACAGTTGGAGAGAGCGTCAGAAAAAGAATCTGGAGGAAAAACGCCGGAAGGAAGACGCCTATGTCAGGCTTGCCCGTGCATCTGTCTGTTCCTGGGTCGGAGAGGGAAAGAGACTGGTTCTTCCCGGGGATCTTCCGGCAGAAATGATGGAAAAGCAGGCAGGTGTATTCGTTTCTCTCCATAAAGACGGACGGCTGCGCGGCTGCATTGGTACGATTCAGGCGGTCAGAAAGAACATTGCGGAAGAAATTGTGGAAAACGGCATCAGCGCCGCCACAAAGGATCCGCGGTTCAGCCCGGTACTTCCGGAGGAACTGGAATCGCTGGAAATCAGCGTGGATGTGCTCGGGAAGCCGGAAAAGATCCGTTCAAAGGATGAGCTGGATGTAAAGAAGTACGGGGTTATTGTTACAAAGGGCTTCCGAAGAGGGCTGCTTCTGCCGAATCTGGACGGCGTGGAGTCAGTTGATGAACAGCTGTCCATTGCGCTGAGAAAAGCCGGTCTGTCAGAACGGGAGAAGAACTTCGAAATGGAACGCTTTGAGGTTGTTCGTCATGTCTGATCATTCGAATTGTTCCGCAGTCTGTCCGGTATGTCCGCACCGGTGCCGCATCGCGGAGGGGAAGACCGGCCGATGCCGTGCACGTGGAACAAGAGACGGCAGCGTTGTTCCTCTGAACTACGGGCTTGTGACTTCTCTTGCCCTTGACCCGATTGAAAAGAAACCTCTGGCCCGGTTTTATCCCGGCAGCAGAATTCTGTCGGTCGGAAGCTACGGATGCAGCCTGAACTGTCCTTTCTGCCAGAACTGGGAAATATCCATGTCTGACGGACAGGAGTTCCGGCACGGCAGAAGAGCGGAAGATAATTATGTCTCTCCGGAAGCACTGGCGGATATGGCGGAACATCTCAGACTGCAGCGGAATATCGGGGTGGCCTTTACCTATAATGAACCTCTCATTTCCTATGAGTATGTGATGGATACGGCAAGGCTTCTGCGGGAAAAGGATCTGAAAGTAGTGCTGGTTACCAACGGATGCGTGAATGATGAAATTGCGGATACTGTTCTTCCGCTGACAGATGCCCTGAATATTGATCTGAAGAGTTTTCAGGATGATGTCTACCGGAATATTCTGGGCGGGAACCTTGCAGCAGTGAAGAACTTTATTGCAAAAGCGGCAGAGCAGTGTCATGTGGAGCTGACAAGCCTGATCGTTCCCGGCATGAATGATTCGGAAGAAGAAATCCGTGCCATGACGCAATGGATCGCGTCCCTGCCGCACGGTGAGGAGATTCCGCTTCATATCACGCGTTTTTTCCCGCGTTACAGAATGCAGGACAGAAACCCTACGGAGAAAGCTGTGATTCTGAAACTTGTTGAAATTGCCCGGCAGCAACTGAAGTACGTCTTTCCGGGAAACATATAAAA
>JAEEGI010013159.1_pt1 | contig 17582 bp, 14 predicted proteins | sample 8958751 | NCBI WGS metagenome assembly JAEEGI01 (sample SAMN16246545, study PRJNA631951) | gut metagenome | biome: gut microbiome; feature: rumen; material: KS-attached | host: Bos | place: Iran: Karaj | collected 2018-10 | reverse complement strand
TAATACGCTCCGAATCGCAATCAGCCGAACCAAGGAGTTCGACGTTCGCCTTCGTGGTGCTCAGAATGAATATCGACTTCGGACTCGAAACATCAATATCAGCACTACTGATGGCACGCGATGCCGAAGCAAAGGCTATAGACTCAAACCGCGTCAGTCCGTCAATATGGAGCTGGCGGTTCTGTTCTTCCGTAAAGAGAGAAGCAACGAACGGCTCGGGCAGATTCCACTTGCCGCTATACAACTTAAGGGCAGACTCTCCTGCCCTTACACTGCTATAATTCTGTTCGGTTGTGAAACCCAACGGAGAAACGATATTGTCTGCCAGAATGCTAACCATGCTGAATCCCCCACTGTTTTTTCCATTCGACAAAGAAATCGGGATTGTCCCACATCAGATTGTAGTTCATATCCATGAAAACCTGAACGCTGTGGGCGGTGGCGAACACCGTACCTGTCTCAGCATCAACAATTTCGTAGTCGAACACAATCTTTGCCGCCTCGGTTGGACGATATACAATCCGCACCACGGGAGTCATTCCGTAGAGAATAGGACGCTTGTATTTTATGTCGAGTTCAACGATGGGCGCGAAAACCCTCTCGTCCATATATCGTTTGTACGACAGACCGTACTTTGCGCCGAAAGCCTCGCGCGCATCCTCAAAATACAGCGGATATGAGCCGTGCCACACCACATTCATGACATCGACCTCGCTAAACCTTATCTCAATCTTCTTTTCAGCAACAAGTTCCATCATTCAGATTCTTTTACGGCAATTTTCATCTGGGCAGAAGCCACCTCTGCACCGTTGTTCAAAACCACGGCATCAACGAGAGTCATTCCGAAGACGCTATCAATCACGGAGATAGTTGTCGTGATTGTATCGCCAACCTTCGGCAAATCCTTAACTTTCAGGTCGCGGATTGCTCCGATGAAGCCAAGCTGAATGCCCTTCTTCAGAATATATTTGTTTACATAGCCGATGCGAGCCGCACACGTCTGGGCGATATTCTCCACAATGCCCGGAGCGGTAAAAACGCCGTCTTCGACAAACATATTATCTGCCGAAACGATGGTTTCGGTAACGGTTGTCTGCATGTCGAAGCGCACAAGGCTCGAAATCATTACGAAAGGCTCTTGCTGCGGCAGAAGCTCGTGAATATCGATGCCGCGCAGAAACTCCTCGGTAGGCTGTTCTGTATTCATCAGTTCCAAAAATCAAAAAAATTATACCACTGCGTAGGATACATCCGCAACATACGCTCAAGCTCGGCAACGTATGCCTTCGAAACCTGCGCAATCTTGTCCTTGCGCGATGCCTCGGTGTCGTAGTCCAACGGAGTTACATATACTTTGTATCGGTTGTGCTTCCGCTTCATTACATTAACGGCAAGAACAGGCGTATTGCGCAGAGTTGCCACGCTGAATGCTCCGTAAGGAAAACAGGCTTCGGCTCCAAGGAAATGAGCCGTTACCGATTTTGCCGAGCCGTGGATTCGGTCGGCCGGCATACTAACAATCTCGCCGTTCTGCAAGGCAAAGTCGATGGCAAAAAGATGGCTCATGTCTGGCAGGATTGGAATCATGCGGATGTTGGTGTCAGCAAACATCTTATCGCGGTTTTCCATCACCGTCTGCTTCTCGCCCGCAAAGACCAAGGCGTTGAACACCTTCGTCTCTGCCACCAGAGTGTAGCCTGCAATCTCGTAGTTTCCGATGTGCGAACTAAGCAGCACGAAGCCTTCGGGCTTGGCAGCAAGGCTCAGAAAATTGTCGTATCCTTCGAGTTCAATCTCGAACTTTTTACCGGCATACATGGCAAATTTGTCTATCACCACCTGACCGAAAAGACAGTGGTTGATGTACGTGCTCCATGCCGCTTTCAGTCTGCCAAAGCCCATGCGGCGGCGGAAATACCAGTAAGCCGTCTTTCGGCTGCGGTTAAGCACAAGGCACACGGGCACAACAAAGACGGCTGAAAAAAGATAGAGAATGCGCACGTCTACATATCTCAGCATAACGATGAGATGGCGCAACATCCATCCGTTGCCATAGGTTGTTCCTGCCCATTCTCTATCAGCCATAAATCACTACGGATTAAGCGTTTACCTTACTTTCGATATAGTCGCAGAACTGTGCCAAAGTGGTTACGCCAACCATCTCTTCGGGTTTAATCTTGAAGCCGAAGTTTCTCTCAACGATAACCACAATGTCAACAAAGTCAAGGCTGTCGATGCCAAGATCATCCTTCAATGTTGCCTCTGGAGCGATTTTCTCCTCATCAATCTCAAGTTCATCAATCATGAAAGCCTTTACTTTCTCTTCAATTTCGGTTCTTGTCATAATTTACAAAAGTTATTTATTATTTTAGTTTACAAACAATTATGCTGTGTCCCTGTCCCAGATTGTCGTGAATCTCCTCCACGCTCAATCCAGCCTCATCAATCAGTCTGATGAAGTCGTCGGAATGATACATCTTGCTGTTTCCGTTGGCGAGCGCAGTAAAGTAGAGGCTCGTCATCGTAAGGCAGAAGGCAGCCGGCTCAAACCGCTGTCTGTCCCACAGCGTCTCCATGATGAAGAGGCGCGTGTGAGCATCCATCGCGTTCTTTGCGCGCTTCAGAATGCTTACAATCTGCTCTTCCGAGAAGCAGTCGAGGAACTGCGACATCCACACGGCATCGAGTCCGCCTTCGCGTTTTGGGAAGAGGCTGTTTTCGTCGAGCAGGTTGATGCCGTATCCGCTGATGCGCTCAGCACCTTGCTTGCCTTCGATGTTGCTCTTCATCAGCCCTATCTGCTGCGGAAGGTCGAGCACCGTTATCTGAGCATCTGCCGAGTGAGAAACGCACTGCAAAGCCCATTTTCCAGTGTTGCCGCCAACATCGTAGAGCGAGCGGACGCCGTACTTTCCAAACACAATCTGCAATGCCTCAGGGAACGATGAGTCGCTGTAGAAATGGTCGAATCCGAACCAGCTTTTCTGCACCTGCTCAGGCAGGCTCGACAAGCCCTCGTAGATTGTAGGCCAAGCGCCGAAGTGCTTCAGACCCTCTGGCTTGCCGTTCTGGAGCGATTCCTCGAGCTTGAACCAGCCTTCGTAGTTCACATCGTGGTTAAAGTCGATGTTCACTCTCGTTGCAGGGTCGTTCAGCAAGAACCATCCGGTTTTCGATATTGTGTATCGGTTTGTCTCGTCATCAATCAAGACCGTGCCGATGCAAAGCGAAGCCTCGAGAAGGCATTTCACCGCATACTTAGACAGACCAGTCTTTTCAACCACCTCGTCCTCGGTCAGACCGTTGTCGCTGTTTCTGATGTGTTCCAAGATGCCGAACTTAATCATCAGTCGCGATGCCTGAAACACAACAGGTCCCCAAGCGATGAACTCAGCCAGACGCTGAGCGTCTCTTGCCGAGAACTGTTCAGAAGTATATTTCTTCTTTAATGAAGGAGATAAATTCATTATTATGAATGGAGATAATTACAAATTACTTTGCCTTCTTGATAAGTTTAACAACCCACTCTCCAAGCTCCTCGTATGTATTTCTGCGACGACGCTCGTTACCGTAGCCACAGCCTGGAACGCCATCAACATCAAGAACTGCAAGTTTTTCTGTGCTGCCACTCTTAGTAAACTCCATAGTGCCATCAAGGTGTGCATCACCAGCGCCAAAGCCAACCAAAACAGAAGCAGCGGTGCTACCATAGTGAAAATCCTTAACCTTGATAGTGATAACATACTGAGCCTCAGCCTTGTTTGTTGTCACTTTCACAAATTTACTTTCATTTACGGTCTTGGCAAATTCAGCCTCTGCCTCGGCAAGTTCTCCCGGATAAGCCTGTACCCAGTCTTCGCCCTTCTCTTTCAGGAACTCGGCAACAGGCTTTCCTTCCAAAGTAGAGCCTGTGTAATCCCATACAACAAATACCTTTGAGCTGCCAGCAGCCTTAATCTCAGAAAGTGAGCCACTCTTGTATCTCACATCATCCTTTGCACACATTGTTACTGTAGAGAACAATGCAACCATCAAAAACAAAAGTTTCTTCATAGTCTTTGTAATTTAATTTATTTGTATTTTAAATTGGTAATTTCTATACTTTCTTTATAACCAGAGCCGAGTTTGTTCCGCCAAAGCCGAATGAATTGCTCAGAACGGTGTTCACCTCGGTCTCGACAGTCTTGTCGGCAAGATTCAGCGGCTCTGAATATTCGTCTCTGTTCTCAAGATTTATGTTTGGAGCAACAAAACTGTTCTGCATCATAAGGGTTGAATATACAATCTCGCTTGCGCCTGCCATCCAACATTCGTGGCCAGTCATGCCCTTTGTCGAACTGATAAGGGCATGCTTGCCATTAAACAGACGGTTCAGGGCGATAGCCTCGTACATATCGCCCAGATGCGTGCTCGTTGCGTGGGCGTTAATATAGTCGACGTCATCGGCAGAGATGCCTGCATCGTTCATGGCGCGCTGCATGGCAATAACGCAGCCTTCGTCGCTCGGCTGACTGATTACAGCCGTTCCGTTAGACGAGAATCCGTAGCCCGAAACCTCGGCAAGGATTGTTGCTCCGCGAGCCACGGCATGTTCGTATTCCTCCAGAACGAGAGCCGCTGCTCCGCCGCTTGGAATGAGTCCGTCGCGGTCGCGGTCGAACGGACGCGATGCCTTTGCAGGCTCGTCCATGCGCTTAGAGAATGCTCCGAGGGCATCGAACGAAGCCATTGAGTAATAATTTACTTCCTGCGCTCCGCCACACAGAATCATGTCCTGCAAGCCCTGCTTAATAAGCATGTAGCCAATGCCGATGGAATGGCTTCCGCTGGCACACGCCGCACTTATCGAGAAGTTCACGCCCTTCAGGTGGAACACGGTGCTCATGTTCATGTTAACCGTCGAGTTCATTGCCTGAAAGATGAAGTTCTGCCCCAGCAGTTCGGTGTCGCGCTTCTCGTCCATAATCTTCGAAGCCTCGATAACAGGCTTTGCCGACGAGTCGTTGCCGAAGATGCAGCCGACCTCGTTGTTTAGCAGATACTCATCGCTGATGTTAGCCATCTCGAATGCTTCCTTGCTTGCCATGAAGGCGAATTCCGCCTCTTCGGAGAATCCGCGGCGCAAACGGCGGTCAATCACGCCCTTGAGCTGCGGAAGTTTGACAATGCCGGTCAGGCCCGACTGATATCCGTAGTCGAGTCGTTCAGGCTCAAGGCCGATGCCCGATTTGCCTTCGTAAAGGCTCTGTCTCACTTCCTCTACATTATATCCAAGGCACGACCATATTCCCATGCCTGTAATAACTACTCTTCTCATTTACTATATTTATCTGCGCTTATTGCGATTCTTACGCAAAAAATCTACCCTGTTTTTTCAATTCTCAAGTTTCAATTTTCAACTTAAGTATAAAGTCCGCCGTTTATCGAAATCACCTCGCCGGTGATGTAACTTGCCGCATCAGAAAGCAGGAAGGCAACAAGTTCGGCAACCTCTTCTGGCTTTCCGAAACGGTTCATCGGAACCATCTTTTTCAGTTCGTCAACAGGGAGTTCCTTGGTCATATCGGTCTCAATGAAACCCGGAGCCACGGCATTTACCGTAACGCCGCGCACCGCTACTTCCTGAGCAAGAGCCTTAGTGGCACCAATCAGAGCCGCCTTTGCCGCGCTGTAGTTTGTCTGGCCAGCCATTCCCTTAATGCCCGAAAGCGACGCCATGTTCACGATTTTTCCGCCGTGCTTGCGCATCATCATCTTTACGATAACACTCTGTGTTACATTATAGAATCCGGTGAGAGTGGTGTCAACAACATCGTGCCAGTCCTTGTCGGGCATCATAAACAGCACGTTGTCGCGTCGCACACCTGCATTATTTACCAGATATGCAATATAATCGTCGGGGTGTGCAGCCTCCCACGCATTCAGCGCAGCCTGAACTTCGTCCTTTACAGCAACATTAAACCTCATCAACTCTGCGTTTCCGCCGTTCTTAACAATGTCATCCAAAGTCTGCTGTGCAGCCTCCTCGTTATTCTGATAGTTGATTATTACAGGAATGTTCATGCTCGCAATCTTCAGGGCGATGGCTCTGCCCAATCCTCGCGAAGCACCTGTAACAAGCGCATATTTCATACTTCTTTCGTTTTGTTTTAATCCAATATACCTGCCGCCGGCAAACACCGTTTCGGGGCAAGTCAATAAGCCGTTGCAAAATTAGACAAAAAAAATGACTTCTGCCGCAGTAATCATAAAAATATAACATAGAGGACTTGAAAGAGAGAGTTGAGAGTTGAAAAAAACTTAACAATTCACAATTGACAATGGACAATTGACAATGAGGACTTGAAAGTTGAATGTTGAAAGTTGAAAGCAATTCACAATGGACAATTTCTTTAGTTGAAATTTGAAAGTTGAAAAAACGTGGCAAGGTAGATTCAACACAGATTCAAGGTTCGGGGTAGCTACGGGGTAGGAACGGAGTAGCTACGGGGAAGCTACGGGGAAGATTTGGAGATGGTTCGGAGATGATTCGGGCAAACAAGCCACAAATAAGCCATACATAAGCCACACATAAGCCACAACCGTTTATCATTATTTAGTGAAGGTAGCCAATACATAGCCAGTAGTTTCCGTATCAACGGTAATGGATATAATTGAAGTCAAGCCGAACTTACGCTTAAAAGAACAGACGCACAGACATAAAAAAAAGGCGCACACTCACGCGGAGCGTACGCCTTAACCTAATATACTATTGCCAACTATTAGAAGTTGAAATAATTCTTAGCATTGTTGTAGCAGATATCCTCTACCATCTGATTCATGCGCTCAGCCTCGTAGCCAACGTATGGAATCTCGCCGTTCTCGATATCGTTGCCGATAAGGTTACAAAGAATACGACGGAAGTACTCATGACGTGGGTAAGAAAGGAATGAGCGTGAGTCGGTAAGCATACCAACGAAGCGTGACAGAAGACCGAGAACAGAAAGAGCGTTCATCTGCTTCTGCATACCGTCCTTCTGATCGAGGAACCACCATCCTGAACCCCACTGAATCTTGCCCGGAACAGAACCGTCCTGGAAGTTACCAAGCATAGTTGCAAGAACCTCGTTAGCACATGGGTTAAGGTTGTAAAGGATAGTCTTTGCAAGTTTACCCTCCATGTTAAGGCGGTTAAGGAACTTAGAGCACTTCTTGGCTGTGTTGAACTCGCCGATTGAGTCGAAGCCTGTATCAGGACCAAGTTGCTTGAACATCTTTGTATTGTTGTTACGGATAGCACCGTAGTGGAACTGCTGTGTCCAGCCAGCCTCAGCATCCTGAACAGCGAAGATATACATCATCGCGCTCTTGAACTTGAGGTTCTCCTCCTCTGTAAGCTGTGAACCTCCATATACCTTATTAAATATTGCGCTGATTTCAGCATCTGTATAATCCTCAGCATAGAACTCCTCGATACCGTGGTCAGAAAGTTTACATCCCATAGATGCGAAGAAGTCGTGACGCTTCTGAAGAGCATCGACAAAATCGTTGAAGTTAGAGATTGTCATGCCAGCCATCTCAGCCAACTTGTCAACGTATGCCTTGAACTCGGCAGGAACCTCAACAGCCATAGCCTTATCAGGACGCCATGCTGGAATCATACGAGTCTTGCAAGTTGGGTCGGCAGCAACAATCTTGTGCCACTCAAGAGTGTCAACAGGATCGTCGGTAGTACAAACAGTCTCTACATTATAGTGAGCCATCAAGCCGCGTGGAGTAAACTTAGGGTCGTTCTTGATGAGGTCGTTACACTTGTCGTAGATTGCCTTAGCGTTAGTAGGGTTCAAAGTTTCGTTGATTCCGAAAGCAGTCTTCAACTCGAGGTGAGTCCAGTGATAAAGAGGGTTGCGGAATGTGTAAGGAACAGTCTCTGCCCACTTTTCAAACTTCTCCCAGTCGGTAGTATCCTTGCCTGTGCAGAAACGCTCATCAACACCGTTAGAGCGCATTGCTCTCCACTTGTAGTGGTCGCCCATAAGCCAAATCTGTGCGATAGACTCAAAACGCTTGTTCTCTGCAACCATCTGTGGAATAAGGTGACAGTGGTAATCAATGATAGGCATCTTTGCAGCATGCTCGTGATACAACTTCTGCGCAGTTTCAGTCTGCAACAAGAAGTTTTCGTCCATAAACTGTTTCATTATTTTTATATATTTTTTTGATTAAAATGTCGTTAAATGTTAAACAGCACCAAATTCGTCGTTTTTTAGTGTTATCGCACACAAAAGTATAAAATAAATTTGGTATTACAAAATTTATTCGTACTTTTGTGGTGTTTATCAGAAACATTTAAGAAATTTATTAACAAAAAAACAGATATTATTATGTTGCAGGCATTAAACAAAAGAACAGCGCCAAAATCATGCGCGCCTGAAAGAATCATTCAGTTTGGTGAGGGTAACTTCCTTCGTGCTTTTGTAGATTGGATTATCTACAATATGAATCAGAAGACAAACTTCAACAGTAGCGTAGTAGTTGTGCAGCCTATCGAGAAAGGTATGGTTGAGTGGCTTAACGGTCAGGACTGTATGTATCACGTTAATCTTCAGGGTCTTGACGAGGGCAAGGCAGTAAACAGCCTTACTCGTATCGACGTAATCAGCCGCGCTCTTAACCCATACTCACAGAACGCAGCATTCATGGCTCTTGCAGACCAGCCAGAAATCCGCTTCGTTATCTCTAACACAACAGAGGCAGGTATCACTTTCGATGCTAACTGCAAGTTCTCAGATGCTCCTGCATCATCATATCCGGGCAAGCTTACACAGCTTCTCTACCGTCGTTTCAAGACATTCAACGGCGATCCTAAGAAGGGTCTCATCATCATGCCTTGCGAGCTCATCTTCCTTAACGGTCACCACCTGAAGGAGTGCATCGAGCAGTACATCGAGCTTTGGAAGGCTGACTTCGGTGCTGACTACGCAGCATTCAAGGAGTGGTTCGAGAAGTACAACTATGTATGCGCTACATTGGTTGACCGTATCGTTCCGGGCTTCCCACGCAACGAAATCAAGGACATTCAGGAGAAGATTGGATATGCCGACAACTTGGTTGTTCAGGCTGAAATCTTCCACTTGTGGGTTATCGAGAAGGCTAGCAACATGACTTGCGACGAACTTCGTGCTGAGTTCCCAGCAGAGAAGGCAGGTCTTCACGTTCTTATTGCCGAGAGCGAGGCTCCTTACCACGCTCGTAAGGTTACATTGCTCAACGGCCCTCACACAGTTCTCTCTCCTGTTACTTACCTCAGCGGCGTAAACATCGTACGCGATGCTTGCAACCACCCTGTTCTTGGCAAGTACATCGAGAAGGTTCAGTTTGGCGAGTTGATGGAGACTCTCGACCTTCCAAAGGACGAGCTTCAGAAGTTTGCAGCCGATGTTGTTGAGCGTTTCAAGAACCCATACGTTGACCATCAGGTTACTTCTATCATGCTTAACTCATTCCCTAAGTTCGAGACTCGCGACCTTCCAGGTCTTAAGATTTATCTTGAGCGCAAGGGCGAGCTTCCAAAGGGCTTGGTATTCGGTTTGGCAGCAATCATCACTTACTACAAGGGTGGCGTTCGCGAGGACGGTGCTCCTATCCAGCCAAACGATGCACAGGAGATTATGGATCTTCTTACTCAACTTTGGGCTACAGGCGACACTCAGAAGGTTGCTGAGGGCGTTCTTGGCGCAACAGACGTTATTTGGAAGGAGAGCAAGCAGAACCTCAACGAGGTTCCTGGTCTTACTGCTCTTGTTAAGGAGTACCTCGACCTTATCCAGTCAAAGGGTATGCTTGAGGCTGTCAAGACAATTCTGTAATAGAATCACATTTGACCATATTTTTCAAAAAGGGGGATTTCAGAAAATGGAATCCTCTTTTTTTGTAGAACCACACCTGTACGGGATAAGATTATGGAAGTTCTTTGAAAGTGATTTATACATAAAAACATATAATAATTGGTTTTTTACGCACTTTTTTAAGATAATCTCATTAAATTTGCATAATTTATTTAATAAACATACGATAGGCGTAAGTTTAATACATTTAATAAGCAAAGGATATAGAGTAATTTTTGTTACAGAACAACATTTAAATGACTTAAATCATGACTAAGTCTTACAAAGAACAGCTTAGCGAACATGTTGAAGGTATCTTCAAAAAATATATAACTCCAGGACTTCACATCTGCGACATTGCGACAGGTGGTGGAAAGTCATATACTATTGGTAAGTTAACATGCGAATACTACCCACAATATTTTGATCGAATTATAATTCTATGCGTTCAAAACAAGTTGGTAGAAGGCATGAACCGTGAAATTGACAGATTTATTGATTCATCATCAAGTCTTATAAAGGCTGACCAGAAATTAGTTATTGAGAACAATGCCGAAGTAATTAGGAAAGCCATTGATACAGATTCTTTTCATAAATTCATAGAGCAGATTGATTACAGAATCGAAGAGATGAAAACTGATGGCAAGAATAATGAATTAAGATATGCCTGTAGTAAAATCAAGAAAACCTATGAAGGAGTTAAAAATCTTATCGTAACCCAAGGTAACAATAATAATGATGTCATACAAAGTCAGATAACAGAATTAGAAACAAGACTCAGAAGAGACGTTAGAAACTTTTTTGATACTTACAAGAAGAGATATAATCATCAGAAAAAAAGTGGTCGTTTGGATATTGGTAAAGTTATACGAGATTTTCCATCCTTGACAGACGTATATCCACAAGTAGATTACAAAAAGAAAAAAGTTCTCATAATGACCGTACATAAAGCGATGTACGGCATAGACCCCATTCTAGGAGAAAAAGTAAGTCTTCACGACATTACAGAAAAGGGAAAGAAGACTCTGATTCTTTTGGATGAGTCAGACCAAGCTGCCATAGCTATGCGAAATGCTATCATAGACCAAGCTATTGAAAGTTCTGGTGGAAACAAGAGATTTTCAAAAGGCTATAATGGTTATCTTCAGTACAAGCAACTAATAGATATGGCAGACCATGTATCTGATGAATACTATGGCAACTTACTTGATAACGCTCTTAATAAAGCGAAAAAAATAATCACCACAAATTGGGAAAAGACATTAGGAAAAACAGAACCCTATAAGAACATATTCTTAGGCGATATAGAAGACCTAGAAAACTATCGTCGAGGAGTTTTCTTCTCTGGTCCTGCTTTGAAACTCAATGTCTCAAAAGCCAACGATAAAACACACTCATTTATATGTTACAACAATGGTAATAAACAGTTTAAGTTATATCATGCAGAAAATGACGTTGAATTAAAACAAAAATTTGCCTTCGTTGTTCCAATGGATAAATTCCTCTCTTTGATTGTAGGCAATACAACTGCAATAAAAGCGCAGTTGAGTAAAGTTGTCAATGAGGCATTCCAAAAGAGCGTGGAAGAATTTGAGAAAATTGAAGATGAAGTTTCAGCAAACAAGCTTCCAAAAAATCACTACTTAGGTTACCCTACTCGCGAAAGGGAGATTCATACCCTATTTTCTCGTTTTGAAACCAACTCAGAATATCAGTTTGAGCAACAACTCTTCGAATTCATGACAAACAGAAAAAATCTGATTATCAATAAAGGAGAAGAAAAGCTTAAACTGCCAGATTATACCGTTTACTCACAAGGCGTTCAACTTTATCAAGAAGAAATTGATGAACGTGATAACCAGCATAGAGTACGCCTGTCATCTAGAGAAATATCAACTACTCCAGAAAAGATTATATTGGATTTATTAAGAACAAAAGGAACATCAGTTGTTCTATGTTCTGCCACAGCATCCAGTTCGTCAGTTATCAGCAACTTCGATATAGAATATATAAAAGAGAGTGTTGGGAAAAATGTTTTCGCATTGTCAGAACATGACAGAAAGACATTCGACGAACTTACATCTAATACCTACCCTATTGGACATCAGATAGAAATAAAGCCATTGAAGCGCTATGTTTTCGAAGACAGTAGAGATGAAAAAACATACCTGCCTGAAGAATATAGACAAATGTTCTCAAAAGAGGCTCGTGATGAAGGTCTCGATGATTTATGGTTCAAATGTACTAAAAGAGAACTTATAAAAAACAAGAAGGAAGGAGAAAGTATATCCTTCCCTCTCTATCGCCTATTCCAGTTCATAGAAGCATATTCGTGGTTTATTAGTCATGATGATATAAGAAGCATGATATTCTTCCAAAATCGAAATGGTGATCCTAAACAGACAAATGTTTTAAGTTGTCTAATTGATGGAACCTTCAAGAATCAAAAGACCAAATTTGAAGACGAGCTCCCTACAAATTGGTCCAATGAGCACATTAGAATTTCCAAAGATTGGGAAGAGGTTGAAGGGTCAATTCTCAAGGATCTTAGCGAAAGTAAGGATTCTAAAATCATGCTGGTATCGGCATATGCAAGTTTCAAAGCAGGCGCCAACATGCAGTATGAAATTCCAGATGGTCTTGATTTTGTCAAAGGTGACAATTGGGAAACAAATGGTGTAAGACTAAAAAAAGACTGGGATGCCGTTTACGTACAATGTCCAAGCGCATATTTGATGATGAGTGAGAACGGCAATGAATCCACCTTTGAGAAAAGTCTCTATAATGCCATGCTCTCCCTGATGATGCTGTACGAACGTGGGTATCTTTCAAAGAATGAAGTAGCTTCTTGGCTATGCAGAGCATTATCAAACAATTTCTGGTTTGGAGACAAGAACAATCCTGGCATAGGAAAGGATAAGGCTGCATGGGCACAGACTGTAGTAGAACAGGCTGTTGGACGTTTGTGTCGTACAAGAAACAAGCCGCATACTACATACATTCTGTTTGATATGGATATGGCAAAGTATTTCGACCATGATAACCTTGAAAAGTCTCTCACTAAAGAGTTCCGTACACTCGCAGATTATATTCTTAATATGCCAAAAGAGCTCCCGACTATTACTGATCCTGAAGAAATTGTTAGATGTAATAACGCTAATTATGCAAAAAGGCAGCTTGACAGAATGCGCAGTATTGCTCTTAGGTATACTCCACATCCAGACAGAGAGGAAGATTTCGACGACGATATTGAAGAAGGCTCATCTGTACCTCGTAATGTCCTGATAAATCAATTCATGAACCAAAGCTACAAGCAAACTATTATAAAGAAACCTGTAATATACGATTTTAATGAGTTAGCAGAAGAAGATAAATATTTGACATTCATCTGCAAATGTTATGGAGATTGGCACAGAAATGAAAACAACGAATATTCCTTCTCATATGACTCAAATAGAAGGAACGAAATATGTCCACAAGGAAAAGGGAAACCATATCCAGAACCAATCTCACCTTCAACTGTGAGACTCGATGTGTTGATGAAGAATGAAGTCATTCGGAAACATTTTGTGTCGAATGGTTTTGCCACAGATTGGAAGTCTGGCGGTTTAATACTCCATCCAGAGATATTGAAAACAGACTATGCAGGTGAAATTGGCGAAGAAGCGTTCAAGGCAATAGTCCTAGAATATACTAATTGCCGAGAAGAGGATTTCAAGCACCTTGAAGGTCGCGACTACGAATTAGCTGATTTTGTTATCTGTAATCCAGATGGCTCATATAAAATAGCTTTTGATGTCAAAAACATGAATCCTCATGTTGAGCATAATGACAAACAGGGAGAACTGGCAACTAAAGACAAACGCGAGATAAAGCGTAAAAGATTAGGTTGTCAACTCATTACTGTCAACATGTTACAGATGTCAAAAGAATCCATAGATGAAGTTACAGAGATTCATGGAATCATTGACAATGAGGGAAATATAATTCCAAAAGCAATAGATACACTTAAACGACTAATTGGATAATGGCAAGAATAAAATTAGATGACAACTATATCAAAAGTCTTCCTATTACGACAAATAGAATAGAAGTCTCTTGGAACAAAGAAGAGTTTTTTACTAGGTATTCAATTGTTTCATATTATAGTACAGAGTCGGAACACAAGAACTTGGCTTATGAACAACTCGGTGATGTTCCTTTCATATCAGTAACAGGAATTAAAGAACGATGGGGAGCCCAACATTTTCCCTCTGTGCAGTTCTTCATTCTAACTGCCAAAGGGAAAGAGCAAGAAGTTCTTAATAGTCTTAGAAGTTACAATGATGTTAAGGCATGTGCTAACACTCTTGAAAAGTATAGCAATAAAGTGCAACAAAGAATTATTGCATCATTGGCTATTAATTCTCTTGGAAAGAAAAAGAATAGCAATATGATGTATAACGATGGTTCTTTACTTGTTTGTGATGATAAGAATTTTGGGACTCGCAAGAGTCGCAAGGAACTTGTATGTCTGAATATTGAGGTCAACGAGTATCTGAACCTCACAGCACGTACTACCTCGTTTTCTAATCCATTTAATGAGAAAGAACTATTAAAATACAAAAACTGTACGTTCCAGATTGCCAAAGACTTTGATGGTGATTTTTGGTCTGGTCAATCTGTAAAGCCTATAATCATTAAGGATGTAAAAAAAGGTGAGTATGACTTACAGAAACTCTTCATTAAAAAGAAAAACTTCAATGACAATAAAAATCTAGTTCCATATTGGCCATACAATGTGGATGATTACGCTCATGGAAAACTGTACGTAATTTGGCAAATTGTAGAATCTGTCAATGATTTATTTAATGGTGTCATAGAAATAAACTTCTCAGACTATCAGGTAATACATTATGATGAATGCAAAACCAAAGATAGAATTTTGGAACTCGTACTGGAGTACCTTTCAGGGAAAAGCATTTCGTTTGAAGACCCTTTTGGTACAAACGGCTCAAAGGCTATCATAACGAAATTCAAAGATGAGGCTCAAACAATCATGAATGGTCTTCTTGTTTTTCCAAAGAAACCAACTCCTAATGACATTATTATCAAACTTTGCGAACCGAAAAAAGAAGGACGCGAGGCTACTCTCTATTCTCAATCCATGATAAGAATGTCCAACAACGGCAATGCCCTTCAGCATATCACTTATTACGGAAATGAGAAGTCAGACACGCTTGACACATCAAGTGTAAGAAGAATCCTCATTGAACTAATTGTAAAGGATAGTTTGGCAAAAAGAATAATGCCAAAACCATTGGTTGATATGCTTGATAGGTGGACTGCTATCAGGTACAAAATAAATCAAGGCAATGTACACGGTGCCGCTTTAAGTATCGACGAACAAGGAATTATAAACATTGAGCAATACGGACTTTCACAAGGAAATCAGGGTGAAGACTTTGAAAACTTCATATCCGAGAAACTAAAGTATGACAACTTTGACAAACTACGTGGAGCCCGAGATTATATGGCTTTAATAAAAGATGGTAATGTCTATTTTATCGTTGATACAGATGAAATACCTATCTTGGATGTAAATAAGATAGATAAAGCATATAATCAAGTTGCTAATGATGGTGAAACTGTAGCCATGTTCAAACGGAAAAAAGTAGCCCATGAATATCTTCGCGGTTACATAGGTTTCCATCTATGGAAAACTGATGGTATTGAAGGAGAACCAGAAGGTTCTTATTCATATATATCAGGAACTAATAGCGAATCTATGAAGATTACTCCGAAAACCAAAATGGACAAAATGCCCCGTGCTCGACGTGTATTTATACTTCATAAAGAAAATCCAGAGCTCATTGATAAGCAAATCATGGAAATATGCGAGATGTTAAAGTTTGGCTTTGGACGTTGGAATGAGCTTATGACATACCCTTTCCCGTTCAAATTTCTGCAAGAGTATCTTGACGATGCAGCAGAAACCGCATTCTCATTACACTGGAAGGATATTACATATAAAAAGGATTTATAGAATAACATTAGAAAACACGACCTTTTCATGTGGCATAGGATGGTATGGGCAAAAGCCTTGCCATCCTTTTATTGGCCATTCGTGGCGTAAAACTATCTGAAAAAGCCGAAAACCATGATTCTGGCGATGTAATTCCACACCTCGAAAAAAAATAATCGGAACAGTTTTTGTTTTTTGATTGGCAGAAAATTTGTACTTTTGCATCGTTTTTAACAGATTATCAAGGGGTGCTAACCGTTTGTTGGCTGAGATGATACCCTCGAACCTGAATCGGATAATGCCGACGGAGGTATGGATAGGTTGTTTTTCGGACACGACTCCCCCCGCTTTTTTAGATGAACATGAAAAAGATTGTATTGCTGGGCATTTCAACAATGTCCGTGGCGACGGCTGCACATGCGCAGTACGACTCGCTGAAGATTGAACAGATGCAAGAGGTTGTTGTTAACGGCGTAAGAGCGCAGAAAAATGCCCCCTACGCCATTACGAATATCAGAAAGACTGAGTTGCAGAGTTTTGCACGAACTGGAAAGGAACTGCCAATGCTGTTTTCGCAGACTCCGGGCGTGATTGCGTGGAGCGACAACGGCGTTGGAACAGGAACATCGTATATGAGAATCAGAGGCGCAGGCGATTCGCGCATAAACGTAACGCTCGACGGAATGCCGCTAAACTCGCCCGAAGACCAATGCGTATTCTGGGCTAATATGAACAGTTACGGAGCAATGCTCGGCTCGGTACAGATTCAGCGAGGCGTTGGTACATCTACCAACGGCGACGGCGCATTCGGCGGAACGGTGGCTCTCTCTACGGCCGCGCCTTCGCCAACACCTACAGTCGAGGTTTCGGGCTCATACGGCTCTTACAACACTTGGAACGCCGGAGTCTCGCTGTCATCGGGCTTGCTGTTCAAGCACCTTATCATAGACGGCGCATACCACGAGACGAATACCGACGGATTCATTCACGGAACAGCCGGACGCTCAGGCTCATACTACGGCGGTATTACATGGATGAACGACCGTATTCAGATCAGATACAAGAACATAGGCAACTTTGAGAAAACCGGACAAGCTTGGAGCGGCATTACCGCCGGCGACGACGACCTTAGTCTGATGGACGGAACATACGGCGCAAACACAGGCATAAAGACATACAAAGACATGTACGAAGTAGGACTGGGACGCTTCAACTCTCTGTACGAACGCCTTGTTTACGACGAAAGCGGAAACTTTGCAAAGGATGCCAACGGAAAATACATAACCAAGCGTTACGAGATGAACGACGGCTCGCTATGGAGCAGAACGACCGACAACTTCTGGCAAGACCACAACATTCTGTCGTTTGCATGGGACATAAACAACTACTGGAGCACAACGGCATCGGCACGCTACACTTACGGCTACGGATATTACGACCAGTTCCGCTACAACTACAAACTTGCCAAGTTCGGTCTGAAATATACCGATGCAGACGGCAACGCAGTTAAGAGAAGCGACTTTGTACGCAAGAAAGGTCTGGAGCAGAATACCTACGGACTTGTATGGAACACAAGCTACAAGCGCAACCGCTGGGACATCGTAGGCGGCGTGGCTATGCAGTATTTCAGCGGAGACCACTTCGGCTACATCACTTATATTGCCGACAAGGATATTGCTGCCACATTCCTGAAAAACGGCAGATACGACTAT
>JAEEGI010013153.1_pt1 | contig 17584 bp, 16 predicted proteins | sample 8958751 | NCBI WGS metagenome assembly JAEEGI01 (sample SAMN16246545, study PRJNA631951) | gut metagenome | biome: gut microbiome; feature: rumen; material: KS-attached | host: Bos | place: Iran: Karaj | collected 2018-10 | reverse complement strand
GTTTCATGCTACGCGGACATCATCGCAATGCGTCACCCAAAGGAGGGCGCGGCGCTGGTGGCTGCTCAAAACGCGACCGTTCCCGTCATCAACGCGGGGGACGGCGGCCACTGCCACCCGACCCAGACGCTGGCCGATATTCTCACTATTTATAGGGAAAAAGGCAGGCTCGGCAACATGACCGTGGGCCTCTGCGGCGACCTGAAATTCGGCCGCACCGTCCACAGCCTGATCAACGCGCTTTCCCGCTACGAGGGCGTGAAGTTCGTGCTGATCTCACCCGAGGAGCTGAAGCTTCCCTCATACGTCAAAAACGACGTCCTCAAAAAGAAGAACATTCCCTACACCCAGACGACCGACCTTTTGGAGGCGATGCCGGAGCTCGACATCCTCTACATGACGCGCGTGCAGCGCGAGCGGTTTTTCAACGAGGAGGATTACGTGCGCCTCAAGGACAGCTACATTCTGACTCCAGACAAGCTCCGCACCGCCAAGCCGGACATGATCGTGATGCACCCGCTGCCCCGTGTCAACGAGATCAGCGTGGCTGTCGACGCCGACCCGCGCGCCTGATATTTTAAGCAGGTCCTCAACGGAAAATATATGCGCATGGCGCTCATTCTGATGCTTTTGAAGGAGGCGGGAACGATATGACAGTCGACTCGATCAAGAACGGCGTGGTCATCGACCACATCACCGCGGGCAGGGGCATGGAGATCTACGAGCTGCTCGGCCTCGGCAGCAGCGACGCCACCGTAGCGATAATGAAAAACGTCCCGAGCACTAAAATGGGCCGCAAGGACATCATCAAAATCGACGGCGACATGGCAATAAACCTTGACGTGATCGGCTACGTTGACCCGTGCGCGACCGTCAACATAATCCGCGACGGAGTTCTGGTCGAGAAGAAGTCCATCGACATGCCGGCGCTCCTCACAGACGTGATCCGCTGCAAAAACCCGCGCTGCATCACATCCACGGAGCAGGAGCTCGCGCACGTTTTCAAGCTGACCGACCGCGAAAACCGCGTCTACCGCTGCATCTACTGCGAGACGAAGGGCGAGGCGAAAAGAACATAAGCCGTGCGGGAATCCGTGAAGGCGGATATGACGAAAAAAAGGGGGCTCCTGCCGGGGCCCCTTAACTAATTAAATGCGGTTATACATCGCTGAAAACTAATCCAACACCGAAGAAATCTTCATTTTGGCAATCACATGCGGGCGCAACTCCCCGCTAATGCGTTCATATTCATAGATGTTGAACCACTCGCCTTCAATTTCGAACCGGTACTGGTCAAGGTTCTTCTCCGGATCGTTTTTGAGAAACTCGGAGTCGCGCCAGACTTCCCGGAGCAACGGCAGTGAATAAATAAGTGTGTTAGTGGCGCCTGATCCCTGATGAAAATAGGAGAACTCGACTGCCAGATAATAGCTGCCGTCTTTTTCAAACAAACACGCGGGCCATACACAGTAACGGTTATGGCTGGCTTCCCAGGATATTACGTCTGACTGTAAAACGAAGTCATTGTCAAAAACGCCGAACCTGAATTCATAATTCTGCAAATAGACGCAAAGCCACCGGTCGCCTATCTGCTCGAAAACGTGTCTCCCGTATATTGGCGGATACCCATCGTAATACCATTCTTCAGGGACGAAAAAGAGCTCGCCGTTATAGTAGGAAGGAGTCATATCGATATATTGCAGCGGTTGACGGTCTTTGTATTCGGGGTAAAGCTGTTGGTAGACCGAAATGATGTGCCGCTGCTCTTCCGTGGGGTCGGTAACGGCTTGTTTTTTCCCTTCATAAACCCTTACCTGGCTGAGAGCCGGAGGCTTGGGAGTGGGGTCGGGTTCTTCTGTCGGTTCGGGAGAAGGGGTGCTCTGCCCGCTATCGCCGGAACCGGTCGGGGCTTCCGTCGGCTGCATATCAGGGGTTCCGGGGGTCGCCGTCTCCGCGGAACCGGTGAAGGGTTCGGGCGTGAAGTTTTCCTGCCGGCGTACCCAATCGCATCCGGCGGTCGCGGCAATCAATGCGAAACATATGACTGCGAGAACTAAAAATACAACGGTTTTTTCTTTCGTAAACATAATGAATTGCTCCCCTGCAAACAAGTAGTCTGTCTAAAGCCATTATAACATATCTTCGCCGGGGAAAAAAGTGACAAAACGCACCCGGGAACGGCCAAAACAGTAAAAAACAGTAACGGAGTGCAGCCCGGTTTCTTTTTCGGACTTTACTGTCCTTTCCCGTTTTCAGGCGCCGGCGTGGGCGTTATCGGCGGCGAGGCTGTCGGCGAGGCGGTGGCGTAAGGGTTCACGGGCTCCGGTGAAGGCGTCACTCCTGAGTAAGCAGTCGGTCTCGGGGTCTGACCGGACGGCGTGGCAGTGGCTTCCTCGCCGGTGTACAGCGGGGGAGTTGTCTTTCGCGGTCTGTCGGACGCGGATCCGCCTTTTTTGCCTGCAAGTCCGAACGACAGAAGCTCGTCCACGGAGTAGGCCCTTGAAAGAGAGCTTGCGTGCAGGTAATATTTGTAATATCCGGAACCGTTGAAGACCTTGATTCTGTAGGGAACCGTCTGTGACGGGGTGTACGAGTCGGAGACCGCGGCTTTTGTCTCGAGAAGGTAAGTGATCTCGATGAAAACGCCCGGTTCCGGTTCGTACCTGAACAATTTAAACGTTGAACTTGTTGTTTTGTAGAGGTAGACTTTAGCCCCGTTTTCTTCGGTCTCCTCAAGAATTTCGATAGTTTTTTTGTTAAGGGAATTCGTGTACTGAGAGTCGAGCATCGAGTCGAAGCCGTCGTCGAAGGGCATATACGAGATATTAAAGCCGTCGGTGCCGTCCGAGAGATAGAACGAGTAGGTGTAGCCGTACCACTCCAGACTCTTGACTTCAAAGCCGTCCGGACAGGTCGCCCGCGGCGGGTCGTCCAGGTCGAACAGCAGAATTCCGTTTTCGTCCGCGGGGAAGGCGATATGCATATGCCGCCTTTTGCCGTCCGTGAAGTCGTCGTTTTTGATCGCCTCCAGAAGTGCGTCGAGGGATTCGTAGGTGATGCTCGCCGAGATGTTGGCCAACAGTTTGGGGTCTATGTACGGAGGTTCGTGAAAGGCTATCCGCCATTCGCCGTTTTCGCGGGCCAGATCGTAGGTCTCAAGCGTTAAAGTGACGTCTTCGGGCACCGGAGTATGGGCGTCCGGAATGATGTTGCCCGGGGCGTCAGTGGCAGGCTGCTTTTGCGCGAGAACCGCCACGAAGACTGCCGCCGCGACAAGCACAGCCGCCGCTGCGCAGGCGATTCCGGCAATCCGGAGCTGCTTTCGCTTGTTGTTCTTTTCCGGAGAATTCATCGCCTCAAGGGCGTCGTCAATGTATTTCTCGTCGATGCCGCCTACCGCGTCATAAATTTTGTCGGTTTTCATTTTACGTCCCTCCTGCTCCGGTTCTTGAGCTTTTTCACGGTTCGTGAAAGCAGCTTCCTGACGTTCGGCTCGCTGACGCAGCATTTTTCGGCGATTTCGGCGGTGTCGAGAAAGAAGTAGTACCTCATGACGAAGACGTTGCGTTCACGGTCGGGAAGTTCTGCCAGGAAGGAGTTGATGAGATTGCTCAGGTCGCTCTCGGATTCTCCGCCGGTGAAGAGCTCGGCCAGGTCTGAAAAAACCGCGTCCGTGTCGGCAATTTCCCGGGGTTCCACGCCGAAAATGTCCGCCAGCTGCCTGACGAAATAGTACGCCGGCCTCCTGACGCCGCTCTCCCATCTGTAGACGGTGTCCGGCGACACGAACAGAAGCCCGGCAAGCTCTTTCTGAGTCATGCCGCTCTGTTTTCTGAGCCTTGCAATCGATTCACCTACGGTCATGGCCGGGACCTCCTTCCGTCAGCCATTGTATCAAACCGGGAAACGCCAGAAAATAGGACGCAATGTGACAGAACGGCCGCCCGGGACGTAAAAGGGCGGCCGTTTTTGTCAGTTTTCACGTTCCGGTATAATTATGATGGACCGGGCGGCGAAAATCAAGTGGTTTACTTAAAAACCTGTTTACTTAATGTCGTTCAGGACGCCGATGAAGATCGGCAGCTTCGTGGAGTAGTCGACGATCGCGTAGATGAACGGTCTGTCGAGAATGACGGTCTTGGGCGGTTCCGGGTCGGGGCCCGAGTTGCCCGGCATTACCACCGCGGTGACCGCGGCCGCCTTCGTTCCCGACTCGTTCACGTCGATGCGGGTCTTGTGGATCACATTTCCGATGTACAGCCCCGGATTGGCTTCCTCGTCCACTTCGCCGGCTTCGTTCGCGAACCCGCCAAGGCCCGAGAAATCCGCCGTCCCGGAGTCGAAGGCCTTTTTGATGCCCATGTCGCGGAGAACGTCGTTGAGACTCGCGCTCCACTCGAAGGAGAACTTGGGCATTGAGATGTTCGCGCTGCCGGCGTCCGTGCCTGTGAGCGACAGGAATGTGCCGGCGTCGAGGTTCTCAAGATAGCTCTCCATGCTGACGCCTTCGTTGGGCAGAATCGCCGCGAACGCGTACCTGCCGGAGTAGTACTTCATGAAGCCGGTGGCGTTCCCGTCCTCGAAGTAGTAGCTCTCGAGGGAGGACATCATCTTGACGTTCCTGTCGCCGCCGGTACCGTGGAACACGCCGTCCGCCACGTTGAATTCGGTGAACGGCTCGCGCCAGAGGGCGTCGAAGCAGATCGCGTTCAGGAGGACCATCACCGTGTTTTCGTCCACGTCGTCGTAGTTCAGCACCTTGGGGATCATGCCGCCGGTGTGCTCGTCGCACCAGGAATTGATGTCGTCTACCGATTTGTCGTCCGTGAAGTCGGCGGCGGCCACCTGGCCCCTGAAGGTCTCGTTGATTTCATGAATGAACCGCTTGTTGATCTTAAAATCCTCGCGGTCCGTCACGAAAACGGAGTTGGCGGATTCGAGTTTTGCGTTCTCGCTGCTTGTGAGGCTCTCGCAAAAGTTGAAAAACTCCCGGTAGGCGCTGTCTAAATCCGCTCCGCCCGCAAGAACGGCCAACATCTCGTCAAGGGTCTCGCCTTTCGCGCCGCCGGCTGTCATGAGCGTGGCGGTGAGGATCGAGAGGGGGGAGACAAGCGTGCCGTTGCCGCTGCCGGTCTTTTTAAGGAGTTTCAGCGCGAAGGCGGTGTAGTTCTGCCTGAACGATTCGCTGACGGCGGCCTTCCTGCGCGTCGTCGTGAACGAGGCGTTGGTCAGGAATTTGAGGCCCCGGCCCGCGGGAAGCGACATGTAGGCGGTGTTGCCGGCGTCGGGCGTTGCCGTGGGGGCTTCTGTGGGTTTTGCCGTGGGTGTCGCGGACTCCTCAGTTGGGGTGGGGGTCGCCTCAGTGGGGGTGGCCTCCGGATCAATGTCTGCGGGCGTCGCGGTTCCGGCCAGCACTTCACCGCCTCCGTGAAGCTTCGTTCCTTTGCCAGAATTGTTCGCCAGCAGAACCACCGTGACTGCCGCAGCCACAAGCACCGCCGCCGCGCAGGCGATTCCGGCGCGAATTATATTCTTCCTTTTGCGTGTTTTCGCGATGCCGTCAAACTCCGGGCTGTTCCCGAGCGCCGACAGCGTCTCCTTGAATTCTTTTTCCGTCATTTTTCTTCCTCCCTGCCGAGAACCGAATTGAGCTTTTTGCGGAGCCTTCCGAGCCGGACCCTGACCGCCGCTTCGTTCATGTTGAGTTCGTTCGCGATGGTCTTGAAGGTCTTCATGTAGAAGTACCGGCCCATGAAAATGTCCACGTCCTTTTTGCTCCGGGACGCGAGAAAATCCTTAAGCACGCCAAGCCGCTTATCCGCGGGAACTCCGGACGGCGCGCTGCCGGTGAACTCGCCGATCTCGGCGCTGATCAGCCCCATTTCGTGCGGTGAACCGTAGGCGTATTCGGGCTCCCCGGCAATGTCGCGCTCGCTGACCCCGAAGATCCGGGCCATTTCCGCCACGCTGACGCCGTCGGGAATCCGCTCCCCCGCCTCCCACATGGCCACGAGAGAGCGCGAAACATGTAGCAGGCCGGCCAGTTCCTGCTGGGTCAGTCCCTCACGGGCCCTCATTTCCGCGACTGTCTCCGCGATGCTCTTCATAATCAAACCTCAAAAAAACTGTGGTCACAGGCGGGAATAGTGCACTTTACCTCTACCTGCAACCACAGTATAACACGCATTCCGGGAAATGTCTTGCCACAATTTGTAACATTCCGGGGAATGATATCCGGCCGCGTTTATTTCGCGTTTTCCGGCCCCCAAAAACACCTGCTTCGCGTAACCAAAATCCGCTTTTGCGGGACGGTTACGTCAGACCTTTTCTCTCTTTTTGCGTTTGCGCAATGAAGCCGCTGCCAGGGAGGCCGCCGCGGAAATTACGCAGACAGCCGCGGCGGCAGGCAGGCCAAGCCCGGAGCCGCAGCCCCTGTTGCCTGACGGCTTTTCCGCGGGTTCGGCGGTTGGGGGGACGGGAACGTAACCGGGGGGTAAGCGGGACGGGGTCGGTTCGGGGGTGTTTGCGGGCGTGGCGGTAGGGTCAGGCGTTGGACCGGGAGTCGGAGTAGGCGTAGGCTCGGAGGTCGGTCCCGGAGTGGTGCCGGTGACGTTCCAGATCGAGTTCAGCCATTCGATGCGGCCGGTCATGAATTCACGCAGGTTTTCGATGCCTTCGCTGTAGGATTCACGCAGCACGAACACGCCCGCGTTGTCCCACTTTTTGACGTCGTACTGTACCGCCGCAGGCAGAATTTTCGCCATGCGGTCAAGCTCCGCCACCCAGTCGCCAAGGATTCCGCTCGCGTAAATTTCAGACCAGCGCTCCTTCACGAGGGCGTTGAAATCGTCGCGGTTCAGGAGCTTCAGGAACCAGTTCGGCCGGTCCCAGGGGTTGTCCAGGAACTGCAGACCGTCGGTGTAGACGTTGTTGAAGCGGTCGATGCCGCCCATTGCGAGGTCGTAGTCCCACGCCGGACCCATGTAGAGCTTGTCGCCCATTTTGTTGTAGAGGTAGATGCTCGAGTTGAAGACCGTGTCGTCATTCTTGACGATCTCGTTGAAGATCAGCCAGTCGATGAGAGAGTCGCGGTCCATATACTTGAAAACCGTGTCGAGGTCGCGGTCGGTGGTGACGGCGTCCTCAAAGCGTTTTATGTGCGACTGCGCGTTGGAGATCGCGCGGCTGAAGGTGACGCCCTCGCCGCCGGCCTCCTCCAGCTTCTGTTTTTGCTTTTGCTCGTCGGGGTCCTTGAAGACGTAGAGGTTTCCGAAGGGCGACGCGAACGTGACAGGCTCGTTCCAGCCGTAGTTGTTGTCGAGTTCGATCAGAACGTCGCCGCCCGTGATGGAAATGTCGAGGCGTTCGTCGTCGATCTCCACTTTTTCCGTGACGAGGTAGATTCCGTTGTAGCGGCCGTTAATGAAAACCTGCGCGAAGGCGGCCTGAGGCGTGAATTTAAAGCGCATTTTCGCGGCCAGCGTGAACGCCAGGTAGTTGCGGAGGTGTGTCTGGTCGGTAAAGTTCGCGAGCAGCACCCAGTCCTTGGCGGCGCCGAAGCCGAACCAGTTTGTCTTTTTGTCGCATTTTATCGCGTAGGGGCGCTTGGCCTGCTCCCAGGTGTAGTTGCCGCGTCCCTTGATCTGCGCGGTGTTCTCGATCTCGCGGCCGTCCCAGCGCAGCCTGTAGCTTATGGGCAGCCATGCGGAGCGGTGGATATCCTCCTCGTGAAAGCCGTTCAGAGTGATCTCGAGGACCGCGAAACCTTCGTTAAGCATCTTTTCGGGGTCGTACTTTTCGGCCGCAAAAACGTCCGCCACAGGCATGAAACGCGCAAGAAAACCGCCCAGAACGGCGGTCAGAACCGTGAATAGAATCAGTTTCTTAAGGAGTCGTGTGCGCATTTGCGTTGATCCTCTCATATTTTTAATCCGGCGGGAATTATATCCGGCAGTGAACGCCGCCTCGCCGGCCGGTGAAAACAACTCTTTTTCTTCGCCTTAAAGGATACCACCCGGCGGCGGGAATGTCAATAAAAACGAATCGGCGCGGCCTCGCGGCCGCGCCTTCCAAAATCAATGTATTATTCTAAAGAATCAGTCCTTTTTCCTCAGTACAACCGCAGCGCAGAGGGCGAGCGAGACAAGGGCGAGCGAGCCGCCAACAACGCCGCCGCAGCCCTTCTTGTCCTTGGGCGCCTGGGTGGCAACAGGGGGATCGGTGGGCTCTGCGACAGGGTCCTGTCCGGGCTGCGTGGGATTCTCGGCAGGCGGTTCGGTGGGGTTCTCCTCAGGAGGCGCCGTGGGCTCTTCGGTGGCTTCGGGGCCGAGGTCGCCTACGTTGGCGTACGCAATCTTGATCGCGGCGCAGTAGTCAAATACCTGCTCGCCGTACTCGTAGAATTCCCAGCCGTCGGGAACCGGCATCACGCCTTCATAGTAGCCGATCGCGCCTTCGTTCGACCTGGTGATGACGATAAGGTATCTGTGGCCGTAGCGGAGCGCTGTTCCGAAAGTCAGCGTGAGGTTCGAGTTGTCCGCGTGGTTCAGGATCTCGCCGGAAGCGATAGGCCTCGCCTTGTAGCTCTCCTCGTAGTCGCCGGTCCATTTGTACACCTCGTAAATGACGTCCGAGTCGCCGTTCGTGTTCATCCACGTGGGGGACTCAATCAGTGCGAACGAGTAGAGCACCTGGCCCGCGGGAACTTCGGGCGTGACGATACCGTAGTCGAAAATCGGGTGAACGCCGATGTTGTTGCGCGGAATGACCGTTTTTTCGGGAAGGATCTCGATTTCGGATTCCTTTCCTTCCAGGTTGAGGAAGTACTCGGTCAGCCCCTCTTTTTTCTCGCAGTCGACGTAGAACACGAACGGTCCCCTCGCGTCGAATTCGAGCTTCGAGGCCGAGAACTTGAGGTCGCTGATCGGAAGCACCGAGTAGGGCCGCTGGTCCTCGTCGCCGATGCCGGTGAGCTGCGTGACCCTGAACAGGTACTGGCCTGCCGGCGCGGGCGTGTCAAAAGGAATGTGGAGATTCTTGACGTCGCCGTCAAAGTAGATATCCTTCGAAACGACAGGCGTTCCGGAAACGGTTTTCGCGGCGTCGGTATCCCACTTGAAGATCTCGAACCTCACCGTGCAGTCCGCTCCGTTGGCAGAGATGCCCGCGTACAGCTCGGGAAAGCCTACCGCCTTGACGGGAGCGGCGCTGTTGAAGATCGCGAAGTCCGTTCCCGTGCACTCGCCGTCCGGGTCGAACGTGTTGAACCAGACAGAAGGCGCCCAGGCGACGGTCGGGTCGTAGGTGTAGACTCTGAAGGTGGTCTCGTCCGGACCGTCAGGCTGCGTTTCGCCGCCTTCCTCCGCGAACGACAGAATTCCCGACATCGCGAAAAGTACCGCCAGAGCCAGAATAACGCTGAGTATTTTTTTCATAATTGCAACTCCTTTCGAATACTTAAATATTGTCTCAGACTCGCCGCTTGCGTAAAGAGCATTTAGTCAGCGCTTCATTAGTCGCAGATCAGATCGCGCTCGTCACGCGTTATCGTTTCCGCGCCGTTTTTGATTTCGGAATCGACCGTGTGATACGAACAGCCGACATCCGCGAAACAGTGGGTGAGTATGGTCTCGCCCGGAAAATCCTTGGAAATTTTGATGACTTCATCAACAAGATTGTCGACGTCGACGCAGTCGATGTAAAGTTCCCATTTGCCGTCTTCGCCAAGATAGTCGTCAAGCGAGGCTATCCTGTTGCCGCAGCGCGAGAGCAGAACCTCTTTGATTTTGACGGCGGCGGCAGCGGAGGAAGTTATAGTCAGATGGAAAAGAATCATGAACGGAATCCTTTCAAAAGAAATAAGAAATGCTTTACTTCTCTATAATTCTACTGTCGGCGGTGATGTAGAACGTTCTCCCCGCGGGGACTTTCACGTTGTAAACGCCGCCTTCAAGCGTAACCGAGGGCTCGGTCAGCGACTTGTCGACGGTGATCGAGTATTTGCGGTTCGCGTAGTTGTACTCGGAAACGCCGGCAAAATTCATGTCGGAGGGCAGGCGGCTCTCGATTTTCAGACCCTTCACGTCAGGGTTGACGCCGATGATCGAGGTCAGGAACGAGAGAGGCACCAGGCCGGATTCCGGGAACTCGCCGACGATGCTCACCTGGTAGAAGTTGCCGGGAAGGGGCCTCGGAGCGCGCCGCAGGGAGTCCTTGTGGAACTCCTCCATAATTGTGTTGAAGCGGCTGATCGCCAGGTCGCCCGACACCAAAGCCCTGCCGGAGACGTCGTAGAACGAGGTGTAGAATATCGTTCCGCCGTTCTGCATCTGGTTCCCGTACTCGCCCCACTGGCCGGGAAGGACGTCCGCGAAGGAGTGTCCGTTGTACCACCAGTAGTGAAGGCCGTCCTCCTCGATCGTTTCGACCGCCACCGTGTTGGAGCGCGCGGAGACCTTGAAGTTGTAGATGTCGGCGCCAGTCGACGTGTCGGTTTTGATGATCCGCTTGCCGTCGACCCAGTCGTAGATCTGCTGCGCCTGTTCCTGAGACGCGAGGCCTGCCGACACCGCCATGAAGTTCACGAACGTGACGCCGAAGTCCAGAACGTCGCCTTTTACGTTGACGGACGTGATGTACCGGCCCTTCGAATTGTCCCAGAAATAGGAGTTAAACTTGGCTTTGACCTTTTCGGCCAGCGCCGCGTAGCGCTCCGCCTCCGGAGTGTTCCCGATGAAGGCCTCGATGTCGCCCATCGCCAGAATTGCCTGGTAGAACAGTATGTTTTCGTACGCGGAGTTGTAGCCGAAGAAGTTGAGGCTGTCCCAGTAGTTCGAGGCCATGCCGCGGACCGTGCCGTCGTTGCGCGGGTCGTAAATGGTCATCAGGCCGGACTCGCCGCCCAGGTTCACGAGCATGTACTCCATCGCCTTGCGGAGCTTGTCGAGCATCACCTGGCCCTTCGCGTTCTTGCTCTCCAGGAAGCCTTCGGTGTCGTTGCCGGTGAGGAGGTAGTCGCGCGAGGCGATAATGAGCGCCGAGTTGTTGGTGTAGTGGTTTTGCGCGTCGAGATGCTGCGGGGCCGAGGAAGTCGCCCAGATGAAGCCGTCGTCATTCGGGTTGCCCTTGTACTCGCTCTTGTCGACAACGTACTTGCCTTTTTCTTCGTCGTAGTACCAGCCGTCGCCGCCGTACACCGCCTTTTTAAGGGAATTCACGTGGATCTGGAGCGCCTCGTCGTAGCCGGACCAGTCCAGCTGCAGGCCGTTCCACTCGGTCCATTCGATAGAGGCGGTCATTGTCGCGCCGGCGCGGAATTCGGCCGGATTCTGGCCTCCGTTGCCCACCGCGTTGTACACGCGCGGCTCCGTTTTCGCGGTCCCGAAGATCGCCCACATGTTGCTGAGGTCGGCGTTGTAGTAGCCGTCGTAGGAGGTGAAGAAGAACGTTCCTTTTTTGCCGTAGACGCGCATCTCCTCGACGCTGAACGAGTTGTTGTCCGGCGAGTAGGAGGGGTAGGTGAGGCACTTCACGCGGATTCCGTTGGCCGCGATGCCGTCAAGGGGCAGGGAAAGGGTGGCGCCCATCGGGTCCGGGAAGTTCATCACGCAGGAATAGTATCCCTCCGAGTTGGGCAGCACGTAATAGTAGTGCGGAAGCATGTACCAGACCCTTCCGCCGTCGGTGGTGTACTCCACGGAAATGTTCGACGGGAACACCGGCGCGTCGGCCGGGAATTTAATTTCCAGTGTGTCGAGGGTGTAATAACCGTCAAACAAGTATCCTACAAACTGCTCTACACCTTCGGAATCTTCAGAGGCTGCGGCTCCTGAGACTTCGCTCTGCCACCTTGTGGCGTTGGAGCCGTCCGCGATATTTTCGCATTCAAAGCCCTCGCCCGCGAACGACGAACAGATCGGGACCACGTCTGCGATCATATCCCCCGGGAAGTCGTCGCCGGACACCTTAACTGCTTTGGCCTCGGTCCAGCCGTAGAGAGTTCCCGCGGTAAGGTTCACCGAGCACGCCTTCACGTTGTACTCGCCCGCTTTCCTGTAGGTGTGATACACCTCCGCGGTGACCTTGTACGACTCCTCGCTCGCGAACGGTCCGTTGTAGCTCCAGGTGCCGTCGCCCCAGTCGACGACGTAGTAGTTGCAGCCCTCGGTTCCGATGTCCAGATTGACGTAGGCGGCCGCCGCTGTGCCTGTGGTAATTCCGTTCGGATGGGGAACGGTCAGCACCACGTGTTCGCCGGTTTTCTGAAGGTTTTTGGTGGGTTCGTATACGATTCCGTTCATGATGTGCACCTCGTTGCCGGAAACCGGGATTGGCGGGTCGCCGGCAGGCGTAATCTTGCAGCCGGCAGCTCCGGCCAGCAGTGTTATACACAAAAGGCAGAGCGCCGCGCGCTTCATTCCCGTCAGTAACCGCGCAGTCCGGCGGCTGTTTTTCCGGTTTGTACGTCTCATGGGAGAAGTCCCTCCTAATACCGATTTTTAAGGCGGGCGGGAATCCGTTGCCCGCGCTTTTCAGCAGTTTCGATAGCTTTGTTAACTGCCGATATGATAGCAAATAACGCGGTTTTTGACAAGCGGCTTTTATTAAAATGAAGAATGGGGAATGGAAAAAAACGGCGCCGGTACGCCTGAATCCCGCCGTTTGACTTGTTTTGAAGGCGCCTTCGGAGTATAATAGGCTCAAGAAAGAGATGCTTCAATGCTCTTTACGCAAGCGCGCGATATGCGATATGGAGGAAAAAAGATGTTCTGCAGTTTAAAGTTTTTCAGTGAATCGCTCGGTATGCAGACCGAGGTGTACGTTCTTTTGCCGCAGCGCGGCACGCAGGGCCAGATCGGCGTCAACGGAACCGCGCCCGACGTGGAGAAATTCAAGTGCCTCTACCTTCTGCACGGCCTTTCCGACGACCACACAATCTGGATGCGCCGCACCTCGATCGAACGCTACGCCGACATGTACGGAATCGCGGTGGTGATGCCCTGCGGCGCTAAGAGCTTCTACACGGACATGAAGCACGGCGACCCGTATTATCAGTTCATTGCCCGCGAACTTCCCGCGAGGATACGTTCCACGTTCAATATTTCCGGGAAAAGAGAGGACAACTTCGTGGCGGGTCTGTCCATGGGCGGCTACGGCGCGCTCAAGATCGGGCTGCGCGAATATGAGAGCTTCGAGGCGTGCGCGGCGCTGTCGCCGGTTACCGACATCGAGCTGTGGAGCGTAAATGAAGTGTTTTATCCCATTTTCGGCGAGAAGGGGGAGGTTCCCGACGACGACAACATCTACAAACTCGTTGAGAAGCGCAAGAACGACCCGCTGCGGCCGAGGATATTCCTTGCCTGCGGGAAGGAGGACGCGATATACCGCGAGTCGCTCAAGATGAAGGACAAGCTTGAAGAGGCCGGCTACGGCAGGTTCAAGTACATGGAAGGGCGCGGCACGCACGAGTGGGCGTTCTGGGACGTGTACATCCAGCACGCACTGGAGTACTTCTTTAAATAAACCGGGGTCGCGACTGATGGAAAACGGCAGAGAGACGACTGAAAACGGGGAAAAAGCGGCGGAAACAGCCCTTGAATCCCCGGAAAAACGCGGGAAATCGCGGAAAATAAAGAGAATAATCATCACCGTTGCCGCTGTTGCCGTCGCTGTCGCAATGCTGCCGTTCGCGCTGGCGGCCACGGTTTACTCCTCCGTTTTCGGCAGAAGGTTCGAGACGGAGCAGGTTAGAATGTTCATGCCGGCCGATTTCGAGGGCCTTGTCGAGACTCGGGAACGGTTCAAGACCGACCGCGGCGTGGAGCTCCAGGGGTACTTCTATTCCCGCGAGGGGCTCGAACCGAAGGGGCTTGTTATCGTCTGCCACGGGTTCGGGGGCGGCGGCTCGAACGCCTACATGGATTCGGCCGATTTGTTTACGCGCGCGGGCTATGCGGTGTTCATGTTTGACGCTGCCGGGAACGATCTCAGCGACGGCGTTGTGACGGGCGTTCCCCAGTACACGATCGACCTCCTCAAGGCGATCGAATTCGTCGATGGCAAGGAGGAGTTCAAGAGGCTGCCGAAAATGCTCTTCGGCCACAGTATGGGCGGCTTTTCGGTCTGCAACGCGCTGAATTTCGTTGAGGACGGCGCGATTTGCGCGGTCTGCGAGATGTCCGGCTTCTGCGATTCGGCCGACGTTATCCGGCTTGAGGCGATCGAGCGGATGGGCAAAGCCAGCCTGATTTTCATGCCCTACGTGGAGCTCTACGAAGCCGTCAAGTTCGGGAAATATTCGACTAAAACAGCGGTGACCGGTCTGAAAAACTCGTCCGCGAGGGTCGTGGTGGTTCACGGTGAACTGGACGATACGATACCGTTCGAAACGGGCTGCGGGCGCCTCCGTGACGAGTTCGGGAACGACCCGCGCTTCGAGTTCCTGGCGCTTCCCGACCGCGGGCACAACAACGTCGACTGGTCGGACGCCGCAATCGAGTACGTGGCGGGGTTCAACAAGGAATACTCGGCATGGTACTCCTCGGAAAACGGGGAAATAACGGCTGAGGACAGGATCGAGTACTTCGCGGAACACTTCGACCGCAAGGCGTGGAGCTCGCTTCTTGACGAAGATTTGTACTCGAAGATCGTCGCGGTTTTCGACGCGGCCGCGGATGATTTTTACGCGAAAACGGCCGGGAAATAAGCCGGAAATAACGGGAAAACCCGGAAAATATGTGGAAAATACTTGGAAAACCCGGAAAAATTCCGGGAAATGACATTCATGAACGGAGCTTTTTAAAATGTTCGGAACGTTGCATTTAATAATGATCGGCGTGTGCGCCGCCGTCTGCGCGGCCATGTGCGTGTTCCTGCGGAAGCTCAAGCTGAAGCAGTGGTACAAAATTCTGACGTGGGTCGGGATCGTTTCCGAGACAATCAAGGTGTTCACGTACATCCTGAGGAACGAACAGACCTACGGCGGCTACCTGCCCAAGACGGACCTGCCGTTCCACCTCTGCTCGATCCAGCTGATCTTCATCGCGCTGCTCAACTTCACGCACAACGAGAAGCTGCACCGCGTGCTGCTGGCGTTCATGATGCCTTCGTGCCTCGTGGGCGGTCTCGCGGCGATACTGATCCCGACGTCGTCGTCGCTGACCATTCCCGTCATCACGTTCCAGTATTTCATGTACCACACCGTGATCGTCGCGTTCGCGATCTACCTTTTCTACTGCCGCGAGATCGAGTGGACGGCGAAGGACTGGGGGAACGCGCTCAAGCTGCTCTGCTTCCTGACGTTTGTCGCGATCTATGTCAACAGCATCTGCTACGACGTCGTGGAGTTCACGAACGTTGACGGCGTGAAAACCGTCGAATACGTGAGCCGCGTCAATTTCATGTACGTGGTCGACCCGCCGGTCTCGGGGCTTCCGTTCCTGAACAAGAACCACGGCTGGCTCGTCTACTTCGCGCACCTGGCGTTCACCGGGCTGTTCGCGGTCACGATCTGCTACATTAAACCCATCGTGAAGGCGCTGAAAAAGTGCGGGAAAAAGGCGCCGGCCGCTGAAGCGTTACCTGACAATCCTGCTGACGAAACGAACGATTTTGCCGAAAACAAGGCAAATAACTGACTTAACCGCAACAAGAAAAGAGAGGTTTAACCATGAAAGAAACGATCAATGTTACAGTTTGGAACGAGTTCCGGCACGAACGGCTGGAGGAGGCCTGCAGGGAGATCTACCCGGACGGTATTCACGGCCTGATCAAGTCGTTCCTCGACAAGGAACCCCGCCTGAACGTCAGGCTCGCGGCCCTCGACGACCCGGACAACGGCCTTCCCGATGAAGTCCTGAACGGCACGGACGTGCTGCTGTGGTGGGGCCACATGGCGCATCATGAAGTTCCCGACGCGCTGGTGGAGAGGATCCGCGACAGGGTCTACAAGGGCAAAATGGGTCTCATCGTGCTCCACTCCGGCCACCACTCCAAGGTGTTCCGCGAGGTCGTCGGCACCAACGGCAACCTCTCCTGGGGCAGGGACCAGCAGGAAATCGTCTGGAACCTTCTTCCCGCCCACCCGATTGCCGCGGGCATTCCCGACCACTTCGAGCTTTTCGAGGAACTCTACTGCGAGCCGTTCTACATCCCGCAGCCTGACGAGCTCGTTTTCGGATCGTGGTTCGAGGACGGCTTCATTTTCCGCTCCGGTCTGTGCTACTACCGCGGCGCCGGAAAGGTGTTCTACTTCCAGCCCGGCCACGAATTCTGCCGCTCGTTCTACAACGAATACGTGCAGCGCATCATCACGAACGCGGTCTACTGGGCCGTGCCGAACGACTTCGGCTATCAGATCCCGGACGGCGCGCCGTGCATCGAGTACAAGCTGTCAGGAAAATAAAAGAATCGGGATGTGAAACGTAAAACGTACAAGGAGGTACAGAAAATGAGTTTGGCAGTTATTCCGACAATTATTAAGGTTCTCGGCGTGTTTATGCTGCTGGCGGGAATCGGGCTGACGGTATCCGGCGCCGTGACAAAGAAACGCGGCCTGTGGATTCCGGGAATCGTTCTCATCTCGGCAGGGCTGCTGAGCATTGTATCTCCGGAAATAGCGAATGTTATTGCCGGATTGTAAAATGAGAAATTCAAAACACGTAACGGTGAATTCACGTTACACGGAAAAGGAGACAAAAACGGTGGAACAGGATAGAGATACTGTCGTACAGGAAACAACGGAGAAAAAAGAGAGAGTTGCGCTGGGAATACTCGGGGCGTTTCTGTTCTCGCTGGCGGGAGCGGCCGTGTGGGTGCTTCTCGACATCGTCGGCTTTCTGGCCGCGTTGTCGGGCCTTGTAGGCGTGTTCTGCGCGATTCAGGGCTACCGGATATTCTCGGGAAAACTGACGAAAAAGGGTGTGATCATCTCGGTGGTGATTGCGTTCCTGGTGCTTGTGGGCGCGTGGTACTGCTGCATGGCGAGAGATATTATGCTAGCGTCGCGTGAATGGTATGCAGCCGGCGAAATAGCCGTGCCGATTACGTACGCTACGGCGTTCATCAACGCATGGAGAGCTCTCGGAGACAAGCCGATGCTTCTAGCTTACGGCGGCTCGCTGCTGCTGGGCCTCGGCTTTGCGGTGCTCGGGTCGTTCGCGTTCATCAAGAAGTCCCTCGGACAGGCCAATGCCCAAAAGGAGGCCGAAAAGGCTGCCGGCGCGCAGGCGATTCCTCAGGAACTGACCCCAGAGGCAAAGGCGGCGATCGAGGCGTACGAGGCGAAGGCGAGAAGGGCGTCAGAAGAGTACGGGGAAGAGGCGGAGGAAGCAGTGAACATACCCGAGGCGGTTGACGAAGCCGCTCACGAAGCCGCTACCGAAGCCGCTGCTGAAGCCGGTGAAATTCACGAAGCCGCCGCTGCCAACTCGGAGCAGATCAAGCGTGAATGGCAGGATCTCCTTAAGGATCAGGACCCGGTTGAAAAAGAATAATCTTAGGAAACGCTGATTAAATGCTCTTTACGCAAGCGGCGAATAACTGACTGCGTGCTCTTGAACGTACTTCGAAAGTTTCAGCTGTTCTT
>JAEEGI010013152.1_pt1 | contig 17584 bp, 14 predicted proteins | sample 8958751 | NCBI WGS metagenome assembly JAEEGI01 (sample SAMN16246545, study PRJNA631951) | gut metagenome | biome: gut microbiome; feature: rumen; material: KS-attached | host: Bos | place: Iran: Karaj | collected 2018-10 | reverse complement strand
TAACTGAAGGTAATGAAATTAATAGAAGTATTAATGAAATTAAAAAGATGAATTGCATAAAAAATTTAATTTTCTAAATAAAAAAATAAATATATGAACTTTTTATTGCATATTTAAAATTATTTATAAATAATATATATAATTAATGAAAAAAGTAATATTCTTTCCATAATTATTTAAATGAATGAAGCAATAAGAGAATAGGAATTAAAAAAATATAATTTACTGTTAAAAATGAATTTGAAAACTATATAAGAAAAAAACATTTTCAAATAACACTTAATTTTTTATGATCATCACTTAAATCACTCAATGATGAGGAAATTTTTCTTTCTAATGAGATTATCAAAGAAATTTTAACTGTTTATTTTCTTTAAATAAAAGATAATGTAGATAAAATAAATAAGAGAATAACTTGTTCAATTTTTAATATTTTAATTAATTATTTTCTTTTCATTTTTTTTAAAATTTATTATTAATTTTTCATATTTTTTAAGGGTAACTAAAAAAAATATTTAAAACTATTTTTCATTAAATATTAATCATATATTTATAAGTTTTATTATATATTATTTAATTAATACTATATATATTTATAATAGAATAATATATAAGTTATTTTATTCTAGTTTATTCCAAAGAGAAGAAAATTTAATTTTTTCACTATTGTTAATATTTTCATTTAACTTATTTTCATAAGTATCTACTTTTATACTAAAATTACAATTACAATCATTATCATATATTATAATTTTATCAGTTAAATCAATAATATTATTTTTTCTATTAATAAATTGAGTAGCAAAAGGTGTTCCAGAACAAGTTTTAATACTTAAAGGAGAATATAAATCATTTTGATTATTATCTTTTACTTCATCATATATTTTAATCCTTAATTTTTTCTTTTTTAAATTCCCTTTTTTTATTCTTTGTTTTTTTAAATTTTTACTAGTTATATTTGAATAAAAACCTACTTTTTTTTCATCATCACTATTAGAACAGCTATAATTAATTTTTTCATTTTTAAAAATCATTTTAATAATTAAATCTTTATTAATAGCATCATAAGGAATTTTATTTTTTTTCATTAAAAAATAAATTTTTTCTGTATTATATTTATTAATATCAATCCCATTATTCACAAAAATTTTTTCTTTTATAATTTGTTTCATTATTTTTCTAATAAATTTCCTGAATTTTGAATAAAAATGATTTTTAATAGAATTATCAGTTCTTCCAGGAAGAAATTTAGCAATTTCACTCCATTTGTTTCCTAATTCATATTGTTTTTTTAAAAGAATATTTTCTTCTTCTTCATTCCATATATTTTTTATTATTTTTGGATCTAAATGATTATGATATCTTTCTCTACATTGTTTACCACTTCTAATTTTATTCTTAAATTTATTGTTTAGTTCATTTGATATTACACTCCAGTTTCCTTTCCCATATTTTGATACTAAAAATTTAATATAATCATCTTCTTCTTTTATCCATGGATTCCTCTTTTTTATTATTTTGAAACGATGATTTTCTTTCTCAGAAAAAGCTGTTTTTTCCATTTTTTTTTAAGTTTTTTAATTAATTTTTTATTATTGGAATTTATATATTTAAAGAAAAATAATAATTTTAATTAATAATATATAATAATTAATAAAAATGAATTATTTTAAAACATTTGATTACATATCAGAAGAATCACATTTAACTTTTAATAGAAAAGGTGAAATTTGAAATAAAACAATATATGGAGGAATAAAATGTTTAATCTCAATATTTTTGATAACATCAGCAGGAATATATTTTTTTATAAAATTAATAAACCAAGACCCAAAATCTTTAATAACATCAATAGAATCATCATTATATTTAATTTAACTCAATTAACAGAAGTTCCGTTTTTATTTAGATTAAGTGAAAAAGATAATATACCATATAATAATAATGATAAATTATATAAAATAACTTTAAATTTTGGTGTGGAAGAACAAATTCTTCAGAAGGATCAATTGAAAAATTTAGACAACATGATATTGATTTATTAATTGAAAAATGTGATATTAATAAACATTTTGGTCTTATAAAAATCTTTTTTATAATATGAATGATTTAAATACTTTTTATTATCCTCAAATTAGAAAATCAAATTTCACTGTTTATGGTATTTATGGTAATATTTTACCTTTTTCTTATTATAATTTCTACATTAGAAAATGTAATATTAATCAAAATAATAATTGTTACAAATTAATTATATTTTATATAATGTATACTTAGATTTTAGAACTGTTAATGATGGAATTAATTCATCAAGAACAATTTTGAAAGTTCCAAATATTTTTAATGAAAGATTTATGATATCTTTAAGTGTTCATAAAAGAATTGGAATGTTTATAAATAATATTAAATATATAACTGATAATGGATTATTTTTCAATTTAAATGAAGAAGAAACATTTTTCCAATTTAGTAATGTGAGATATGATAATGATTTAAGAATTAATAATAATGAAACAACAGTTAAAGATACTTTTATTGCTTTTACAGTTTCTTGTACTGAAAACACTCTTTTTTATTAAAGAAAATTTTCTAAAATTCAAGATTATACTGCAACATTAAGTGGTATTATTAAATTAATTACTGTTTTGGCTGTTTCTTTTAATTTTTTCTATTCTCAAAATCAATATCATTTAAAATTAATTAATGATTTTCTTATTCCTGAAAATCAAATTAATTGAAGATATGAAAAAAATAAAAAAAATTAGGAAAAGAATTTTCTGCTGCTCCAAATAAATTACTTTTAATTATAATAATATTAATTACCAGTGTGGAATTTCTAATTCTAAAATAGAACTTCTGGACCATTAAATCATTACTTTATATTTAAGTAATAATAATTTGAAAAGAAAAAATTTATTGAAAGATTATAATCTTCATCTTTTTCTTGGTGAACATAATAAAATTATAATGAAAAGAACTTTAAAAATGAAAAAAAATTATATTGTTCTGGTTATTTTTTTTACCTTATTTAATATATGCTGAAAGGCAAAAAGATAATTTGAACTTCTTTCTGATTTTGAATTAATAAATGAAAATTTAAATGTGATTAAAATTTTAAGAAAGTTATTAAAAGGAGAAAAAATTTATTAAATGTTATTCAGGCAATTATAATTATAAAAAAGAATATTATTTCAATCATAATATTAAAGTAAATAATAATACTGATGATTTACATAATATATTTAATATAATGAAAAGAAATAATTCTTCAAAAATGAAAAATTATTGAATAAAAATTACTTCTCCAAATAATGTATCATAAATTCAACAATGAAATTGGAAATTGATAAATAAATAATATTATAAAAAAAATTGAAATAAATATTAATATAAATATATTAAATTACTTATTTTTAAAATTTATTTATTTCTTATTTTTTAAAATGAATCCTCATGAATTTAATATGAACAGAAAATTTGCTGATTTATATAATCAAATAAATAATTTAAATTCAAATTCAAATTCAAAAGAAATTAATAATTTATCTTCATTGAAAAACAAATTATTTAACAATAATAATTCTTATAGTTCAAAATTATCAGATCAAAAATTATTAATGTATGATTTAATAAAGAAGCAACCAAAGAAAAAAAATTTTTATGAAGATTTGCCAATGAATATAGATTCAAAAATAAAAAATGAAACAAAAAATTTTTTAAAATCAAGAACAATTTTTGATATTCCTTCAAATGAATCAGATAATAATCCTTTATTTAAATTTAATAGAAAAATAAAAAATGATAATGATAATTTTAAAAAGAAATATAGTGAAATGGAAGATTATACAGAACGTTTAAAGGGAATAAGACCTTATCAAAATAAATCAAAAAAAATAAATTATACTTATAAATCTGATTTACTTAGTATTAAAATAGGAGAAAATAATATTTCTAAATTTGATAAATTAAAAAATGATATTATTCAAATTTTAAGAAATGATAAAAATAAAAATTCAAGAAATTCAAAATCAATTAGTTTTAAAACAAATAAAACTTTTAAATTTTAAATAAAATTTATTTAAAAAAATTATAATAATAGAATAAATAAAAAAAAAATATTATTTATACATATTGAATATTATAGGATTTTTTATGCCAATCAAAATAACTATCTTCACCATAATAATTAGGTAAATTTAATTTATTTTGATTATTAAAAATTTCTTCTTTTTCTTTATAATAAATAATTCTATTATTTTTTTTAACATAATTAATAATATTTTTTGTATAAGTCCCAGGACCAATATTTTCTCCAGTAGAATATTTTTGTTTTTCAAATTTTTTTGATTGAATTCCAAAAGGAGCAAAATTATTTAAATTTAATTTCATTTTTTTTTCATTTTTTTTCTCAATAGAATAAATATTTGAATCATAATCAAAAGTAGAAAAAAGATCTTTTTCTTCTTTTTTATTTTTTTTATCTTTTAATATTTTATAAATATATTTCTTATTATTATTATTATTATTATTCCATTCATTTAATTTTATATAATTCCCAGGACCAGGAAAATTTTCATTTAAATGTTTTTCTTTAAATCTTTTTTCACAAGAATTAAAAGAATGAATATTCGAAAAATTTTTTTTTAAAAAATTATGTGCAATATTATAATTTCCAGGACCTGGAATCATATTATTTTCACTTTCACTTTTTCTTAATTTAATTACTTTTGGATTATATTTAAATATTCTTTTTTTTGTGAAACATTCATTTTCTTTAAAATAAGAACCTGGACCAACTTTTTCATTATTATTATTTTTGTTTAAAAATTTAGATGATGAACTTCCAAAAAATTGAAATTCTTCTTTTATTGGCTTTTTATAATTATTATTTCTTAAACAATTAATTGAATAATTTCTTCTTAGTTTATTATGCTTTAATTCTAATAATTTATTTTCTTCATAATAATAATCTCTTATAAATTTTTCTTCTTCAATTTCTTTTTTTGAATTATTTACTTTTATTTTTTTATTTATTTTTGGAAGTGGTTTTTTTATTGATTCATTAAATTTTTGAAAACTTGAATAATTTGTTATTGGAGTAATTAAATTATTATTAATAGAATAGAAAGAATTTGATGTTTTTAAATTTTTCTTTATTAATTTAAATAAATATTCTCTTTTTCTTTTTAAATTATTTATCATAAAATTTTTATGTATTTGACTTAAACAAAAATTCTTTTCTTGATTATTAAAAAAAAAATCTTTTCCTGTTTTTGAAGAATTTCTAGTTATACTTATTAAATTTTCATCAAAAGGATTAAAAGAAGTATTAAATAAATTATTAGTGATATTATTTTCTACAATTGACATTTTTTATTTAATATTGAAAAATAAATATTGTTTAAATGTATGAATTAAATTCTTTTATTAAAACTCCTCAATCAAACAAACTGATATAACTAATTCTAATTATAATTGAATGTCAGAGGTTAAATATTTAATGAATTACTTTCTGATAATACTAAATAAAAAAAAGAAATAAAATATTAAAATATAATTTTCAAAAAATAAAATTTTTAATTTAATTAATATAAAGTATATATTTATAATTGTTTTAAAAAAATGTGATTTGCTTAATTTTATAATTTTAAATATTATTATTAATTATATGATTTATAAATCTATTTTCATCCACAAAATTTTTTCCATCATCTCTTTCTTTAGTCCAAGAATCAACAACTAACATATTTCTTTCATGAATCATTTCTTCAAAAATTTTTTTTTCATTATTAAAAAAATCATTAATAGCTTTATCTTGATTAATTTTAATATTATCAATTAACTTTTGAAAATCTTTTCTTTTATTTTCAATAATTTTATGAAAAAACCAATAACTAACATCAGCATTAGTAATTCTTTGTTTATTTTCAAAAATATAAGGATTAAAATTATAATTTTGTTTATGAATATATTTTTTTCCATTAGTAAAAAACATTTCTTGATTAAATAAAACCATTTCTGCAAAAATTATCATATAAATTCCACAATCATATGAATTTACTTGTTTTGGAACTTTAGGAACATAATTATTGATTAAATAATGATAATTTAATATACAATCTATAATATTTAAATTCTTTGTTTCTTCTGAATAAATTAAATTATATTCATAAAATAAAAACTTTTTTATTAATATTATTGCTTTTGGATTTTCTTGATTTATACTGTCTAAATAATATATTTCTGGATAATCTAAATTCTCTTTTGATAATAATTGAATTGATATTTCATTTTTTATTTCTAGAGTTATGTATCTTTTTATTATTTTTATATTTAAAGTTCTATTTGAAATATTTTCTTTTTCATTATTTTGGTTTTCTTTTGATATATTTAAAGAATTTAGAAAGGAATTTGGATTTTCATTATTTACATTTTGAACAATTAATATTTCTTTATTTGGGATTTTATTGATTATTGATTCATTATTTTTTAATATTTCTTCTTTCTTATTCAATTCTTCATTTTTATTTGTTTCAACATTTTCAATTATATTAACGTAATTATTATTCTTATATTCACCGTTCTTACATTTTTGAAAGAGAAAGAAATTATTTAATAAATTTACATTGTATGCTTGATTTTTAAAATAAATATCCAATTTTTCTTTAAATTCTTCATTAATAAAATTATTATTTATTTCATTTACATTATTATTTTTATTTAAATTATCACTTTTTTCATTTAAATCATTAGTATTTATTTTTTTTCCAATGTCTTTAATTGCAATTTGATCATTTACCATTTGTTTTTCTGTCAAATTTTTTTTGTCACATATATTTTTGTCATTAATTTCTTTTTCATTTATATTTTGATCATTTTTTTCTTCATCAATATCCATTATATTATTTTGAAAAGTTAGAATGTTATTTTCATTATTTTTACTTCCTAACATTTTTGAATTATTTTTTATTTCTTCTTTTATTTCTTTAATACAAACATTCATTTTATTATTTTTAATTTTACTATTGTCAATTTGATTATTTTCCAAAATAGAAATAAAAGTTTGATTTAAAGTAAAAATTCCTTTTTTTCTTTTAGCTCTTAAAAATATATTTTTCATATTTTTAGGATTTCTAATAACTATAAAGCTCCAATGCATCTTTTCACAAATTGGAACTAAAACAATTTTAAAATTAAATATATTTAATTTAGTTTTCTGAAAATTAGTTCTATCAAAATTATAAAGAGGAGTATTGAGTCTGCAATTTTCTTCTTTTTGTAAAAAATTATAGAAAAAAGATTTCAAAGATAAAATATCATTAATTCCATTAGAAGAATATTTATCTTCAATTAATTTAAAACAAAAATTAGCAATAACATCATTAATATAAATTTCATCATTTAATTTAGAATAATCCTTTTCAGTAATATTAACATCACTTTGTTTTTGATGAATATATTTATATTTATAATTTGCTCTTATTCTTCCTCCAAATTCTTCATTTGATTTTTTCAACATTTTTTTTAAATTTGGAAATGCAATATATAATTCATTATTATCATTATATTTAAATGAATTGTTTATATTCATTTGAAATGAATCTGAAAGTTTTGTTAATGAAATTGCTGTTTTTATATCAAGTTCTCCTAATTGAAAAATTATTTTTTTCTTTAACATTGGCTGATCTTGTGATTGGATTGTCTTTATTAAATCTACTTTTACTCTTATTCTCTTCCTATTTAACAATGATACTCCTTTTATTTTCACTTTTGATAAGTCCATTGGAAAAATTTGTTTTTTATTTTATTTTATATATATATTAAAATGGATAAATATTAAAAATTATATAATATTTTAATTTTTTTTTTTCTATTTTTTGATTTTTCAAATCGAAAATATTTACAAAGTTATTGAGTTAAGGTTTGCTATTGATATAATTATTTATGTTCTTATTTGTTCTAATATTATATTAAATTTTTTTTATGTTTTAAAAAACATTTAATTAAAAATCTAACTTAGGATAATATTTCTAATAAATAATTTAAAAATTAAAATGTCAAATTATAGGATTAGAGAATCGAATCCAATTAAAGTAGAAATCAACCAAGAAAATTACGAAATAATATTTTCAATTAAATCAGAAGAATTAATCCTTTCAATAAAGTTATTGAATTCCCAATCATCTAAAAAATATTTGAAAAAATATCTGAAAAAGCATTTATTATTTTTAGATGTTGAAAATCCATTCTCTCGATTATATACTTTAATAAAAGAAAAAAAAATGAATTTGTCAAAAGAAGAAAACTTTATAGAATTAAAATATTGTGATGATCAAACATTAATTAATCATACATTTATGATTCCTCTTGAAGAAAAAAGAGGAACATCAATTAATCAAAGAATAGAAAATCAAAATGAATTAAATAAAACTGTACAAAAATTAGAAAAAGATGTTAAAGATTTAAAAGAAGAAATGAAAAAAATAAAACTTCAAAATACAATAATGGAAAAGACAATAAGAAGAACAATAGATAATTTAACAAGAAGTATAAAAGAATCAAATATAATAAATATAGATGACTCAAAAATAATAGAAGGATTAATAAATTCAAAAAAAAAAATAAACTTTTCTTTATTATATAGTACATATAAAGAAGAAGATTCAATAATAAATTTTCATAATAAAGTAGATAAAAAAGGAGCAACAATAATAATAATAAAAGCAAATAATAAAATTTTTGGAGGATATAATCCAATTGATTGGGATAGTTCAGGTAAATATCATTTAACTCATTCTGCTTTTCTTTTTTCTTTAGATAAAAAGGAAAGATATAATATTAAAAAAGAAGAAAACAATTATTCTTTTGTTTCTGATAAAAAGTATTTTCTTTTTGGTTTAAGTGATTTATGCATTTGGGATAAATGCACTTCTAATAGTTGTAGTTTTAGTGAATCTTCTTCTTACTCTATTCCTGACAATTATGAAATGACTGGAGGAAATAAATTTTTCACTGTTACTGGATTTGAAGTTTATTCTGTTAGTTATAATAATTAAATTTATTTTAATCTAAGTGTTTATAATTTTTATTTTCTTCTTTTTTAATTTTTTTTTAATGTTTAAAATAATTTATTGCTTAATATATATTTATTTAAGATATTATTTGTTTAGGAACAAAATAAATATGTCCTAATTATAATTTGTAAGGTATTATGGATTTTTTTTCAAATTTTAATCTAAATAAATATCTTCTTTATGGTTCTTTAAAGTTGTTAATAATAGATAATAAAGTTTGTTCATTTTTTTCAACAAAACTATCATGAATATTAACACTTATCATATTAGAAATATCTAAATTAGGTTTTTTTTCATTCTTTTGATTTTTAATAATAGTATTATTATTTTTATTATTCCAATTTTTATCATAATCATCATAATTTTTGTGGCATATATTAATAGGAACAAAAATTCTAGGTCTTGAATTATTTATAAAAATAGAATTAAAATAAATGGTAATTTTTAAACTATATGTGCATTCAATAATATCAGATAAAACAGTATTCATTAAATCATTTATTTGAATATTTTCACCATAAATATTTTTAAATTTTTCCTCGTCAATTTTTTCTTTCATTTTATCTTGGATTTGTAAAAGAAGATTATAATCGTTTTCTTCTCCACTAGAAATTAAGCAATTAATCCAACATTTACTTAATTTTAAATTTTGAATATAATTATTTTTTAATCCTTTTAATTTTATATGTCTAAATAAACAAACTTTAAGTTTATTTACATTAAGACTAGATTTATTTTCTATTTTAATTGAAAATTCGATTTTTTCTCCTATTTCAAAATTATTTTTATTAATTGAAACTGTAGCATTACAGCAACCTTTATTAGATAACCAATTACATATATTTCCTCCAAAATTTAATTTAAGAAATTCATTTTTTTTACTTATTGTTTTTATAAAAATTAATTTTTGATCATTATAGCATATACCATTATTTTTAAAGTGATCAGCACATAAATAATATCTTATATAAAAATAATCATTTATTCCTGGAAATTCAAAACTTGGATTTATATTTTCTGGAATTTCAAAATAAAAATTTGTAATATCTGAATCAATAAATTCTATTGTTTTTTCATTTATCTTTGTTTCTTTTTCTATTTCACTTCCATCTTTTCTTTTCCACTTTTCTTTTTTTAATAAATATAATTGAATATTAGAAAATAGATTTGAATTTTTGAGAGTTATTATCCCTTCTATTTTTTCTATATTAAAAAATACTTTTTTGTTTTCTTTTATATTTATTTCTAAAATATTCCTTTCATTATCCATTTTTTTATATTTTTATTAATAATAAATTTTACATTTTCCTCTTTTTATTAAATGAAAAAAAACATTTTAATCAAAACATTTATATTTAAAATCTTATGATATAATTCAATATTAAATTAAATTTTTTTTTTAGAAATAATACTTTAAAATTAGTATAATATTAAAAAAATCAATGATAAATAGAAAACTTCTTGAAATTATACTCATTTTATTGTTATATCTTGCTCAAAAATATTATTCTATTTAATTTATTGAAAAAAATTAATTGAAAAAAAGTTAAAAAAAAAAAAATCTTTTAAATTATTATAAAATAAAATGTCAAGTCAAAATGACAAAACCCAATTTAAACTCGAACTAGAAGAAAACAAATCAATGTTCTTCAGTGGAGAAATGATAAAAGGAAAAATAATTTTTTTATATGAGAATCCTCCTGTCATTTCAATTGTTAAATTAAGTTTAATAATGAAAGAATTTTGGTATCATAATTCAAAAAAAATAGAATTTAAAAGAGAAAAAATTATAAATACTCAAAACATAGAACTTTATGATAAATTTGATTCAAATTTTTCTTTTCAAATTCCATATAATTTAAATTCAAGTTTTGAATTTAATGGTTTTAATTATAATATATATATTAGATATTTTTTAATTGCTGAACTTCATTCTCTAGAAGAAAATCATGTAAATAAAAAATTAATTATTATTAAATCAATTGGAAAATATTCTCCATCTAATTTTATTCAATTTGGAAGCAATATAAATATATTGAAATTTATAAATTTAGGGAATTGTTTAGCTTCTGTTAAATTGAAACAAAATAATATTAAGATGGGAGAATATCTTGAATTAGCTGTAAATGTAAATAATAATTCTAAATATAATATTAAAGAAATTAAAATTAATTTAATTAGAGATATTATTTTTAGAAATGAAAATGAATTTTCAGAAAGACAAATAATAGAGCGAAATATATTTAGTTGGATTGTTGAATCAGGACAGGAAAGACAAAGAAATTTTCTTTTAAAAATTGAAGATTCTAAATTAAAAAATTTTGATTTAAGAACATTTAAAAATCCTTATCAAAACATTGAAATTCAAGATTTAATTAATTCTGTTTCTACAAATTATATTGAATGTAAATATAGTTTAAAAATTACTTTTTATTTTAATTTCTTTGTTGTTTTTGATCAAAGACCTAGAATTTTTCTTCCAATTAATGTTTGTCATAAATATTTTGAACAAGAATTTTCTTTGGATGATCAAAGTTTTATAAATAAAGATTCAATCTTTAAAAATAAGATTAAAGATATTTCTATTATTAATAGAGATTCTGTTGTTGATAATTTTGATGAAGATTCACTTTTTTAAATTGTTAAAAGAATCGTTCATTTGTAAATTAAATAGATGATTGATTTAAAGAGTTAAAAAAATAATTAATTTTTAATATTTATATTATAAACTTTAAGGATATAGTTTTAAAAAGATTAAAAAATAAATTATTTTTTTGAATAAAAATAATTTCAAATTTAATTAAATAATAAATGAGTTTAATTTCCTTTGACGTAATATATAAGAAAAAAAGTGATACAGAAGCATTTAAATTACCTTTAGAATCTGAATTACATCAACTTAAATTAATGATATGTGGAAAATATAAAATATATGATATAAATAAAGTATTTATCTATTATAAAAATGAAATAATAAATTTTCAAGACTCAACAAAATTAAAAGAAATTTTCAAAGGCAGGAAAGTAAAAATAGAAATAACAGATAAATTAATAAAGAAAAAAAAAGAAAAAGAAGTATTTAAATATTATTGTAAATGTAAAAACGGAGCAACATATATTTGTGATAAATGTGATGAATTTGTTTGTGAGTTTTGTTATAATAAAAAAAAGCATATCACACATTCAAATAAAATAATAAAAATAGAAGAATATTCAAATTATATTAAATCAACATTAAAAGATTATGCAGCTGAATTAGATGAAAAAATAATTAATGATGAAGCTTTTCAATTTTTTGATTATTGGAATTATGATATGCAAAATGAAACAGGAAATATAAATTCAATATATGAATATTTAAAAAATGAATTAGAAGATATTAAACAAATTCAAATTGATTATATTTCAAATATAACTGATTTAGATAAATTTACTGGATTAAAAGATGATATTGAAAAAGTGATTCAAGAATATGCAAATATAAATACTGATGGTAATTTCGAACAAATTTTTTCAGAAAAAAAATCTTTAGTTAAAAATAGTAGAGAAATATTACAAAGATATACTGAGTTAAAAAACCTTTTAATTCATTATACTAAAACTATAAAAGATATTCAAATTTTTAATCAAGTAATATTAAAAGAAATGAAAGATAAATTTAATATTATGAAAAAAAAATATATTAATTCACATCCTTCTTTAACAATGAATAATTCAATGATGAATTTAAATTATAGTAATAATTTTAATAATTCTATTATTCATTCACAAAGAGATTTTCAAAAAAGTCAAATTTTAAATAATTCACAATCTTTTTTTGATCAAGATAAATCTTTAAATTTAATAAATAATAATCAAGAAAAAAATTTAACAAACAATAATATTTTTCAAAGTCAACAATTAAAAACAAATCAATTTAGTAATAATAGTATAATGAGTAATTCATTAATTTCTCATGAAAAAATGTTATTTAAAATAAAAGATGAGAGAAAAATGATAATTTTTTCTTTAACAACTCAATCATTTAAAGAAAAAATCTTTTCAGATAAATCAAATTTTAAAAAAGATATGTCATCAGAAAGTGATATAACTCAATTAAATTTAAATAATAAATTATATATTCTATCAGGAAAGAAATTTAATAAATTTTATTATTATGATTACCAATCAAATACAATATATTTAATAAATAATACATTATTTTCACATTATTATGGAGCTATGATTTATTGTAATAAAACAGAATCAATTTATTTATTAGGAGGAAATAATCAAATAAAATGTGAAAGTTTAAAAATAATAAACAATATAAAAAAATCTGAATGGAAAATTATGCCTTCTTTAAATGAAGAAAGACAAGAATTTGCTTCAATGTATTTTGATAATTATATTTATGTTTTCTTTGGTTTTTCTCCAAAAAAAGGAATAAATTTATCTTCAATTGAAAGAATAAATATAAATAAATTAGATAAATTTGAAGTTGTTTATGTAAATGAACAAATAACTTTAAGTTCTTTAGCTTGTTTAAAATATATTGATGATGAAGAAGAAAATAATAATGATAAAGAAATATTATTGTTAGGTGGATTTGATGGAAGTAATTATGTTGATACATCTTTAGTTCTAAATACAAAAGAAATGAAAATTAGAGAATGTGATGTAGTTATTCCAAATATAAATACTCATTATCAATTTTTGTTTCAAAAAGAAAGTTGTTTTATTGAAATTGAACCTGGAATTCAAATTGTTTATGATATGAAAAATAATGTTCATTTAATTACTAAAAATACATATGAATTATATAGTGAAACTCAATAATTTTTTCATTTTTATATTGAATTTATTTTTTTAATATAACTCTTTTATGAAAATATATTATTAATGTAAATATTAAATTGAATTAATTTTATAAAATATAAAGAAAAATATGAAAACACAATTAAAAAAAATCCCAGTGTCAAATTCTGTAAATGAAAATGTTTTCTGTAATAAAAATATTAAAACCTTAAATCAATTTAATATTAATTTTATTGCTCAATCAAAAATAAAAAATATAATTGAAACAAGTAAGAAATTTAATCAAAATGAAATGAATAAAATTGATTTCAAAACTTTTAAAAGAAAAGTATTTGTTTATTCATGTATTTCACCAATCTTAAAAAATCAAGTTAAAAAAGAAAAAAATGAAAACAATAAAAATTTAAATATAAATAATAAAATAAATGATTTAGAAATGAAAGGTAAGAAATTAGGAAGAAAAAAAAAGAGAACTGAAGAAAATACATTACAAAAAGAAGTAAAAGAATATTTAGTAACTTGCAATAATGGTATTATTAAAATTTTAGAAGACGATTCAATCACTTTTCCAAGTTCAAATGAAATAAAATTAAATTTTGAAGTAATTTATTTTTTATAATTTTTAGATATTAAAAAAAATTAAAAATAAATTATTAGATTTAGATATAAGATATTCTTCATTAAAAGGAAAAAGTGAAAAAAGATATTCTTTTGAAATAAAAAAAATAAAATATACTATTATTATAAACAAATTAATTAATAAAATCACAGAAGTAATTAAAGAAGAAGATTTTGATAAAAAAATTTATATGGATGATTTAGAAATAGCTTCTAAGTTAGAAGAAATTTATAAAATCTTGAATGAAATTATGTAAAAATAATTAATATTATTTATTTATAATTTTTATTATGATAATATATTACTATAATAAAAAATTTTTTTGGTGAAAAAAATATAAATAAAAAATAAAATATAAATATGAGAATGATAAAATGATAATATCAAATTGATAATTAATAAAATTACAAAAAATAAATTAATAATAATATCAATATGTTAAAAATGATTTATTAATTAAACATATTCTAAAATTAAATTTTTTTTATTATCAACTTTATTTAATAAATTTAAATTTCTTGAAAACTTATATTGATCATTTCTTAACATACCAAAAATATCGTGTTTTAATTTTTCAACTTTAGATAAATTTTCATCAACTTTCAAAATATTTACTAAAGTAGCTTTAAATGCAATCTTAATATCATTTGATTTATTTCTTTGAAGTGGTTTTTTACCAGTTTTAAAAAATTCAGTAAAATCTTCAATTTCACTATATTTTTTTATAAAATTATAATTATCACTTTTTAATTTTTTTCTTTTATATAATGTATTAAGACTTGAATTATTTGTTGGAATATCAAAAATTGATTTTGATTTTGATAAATTTTTTATTTCATTTTTAATTATTGAATTTATATTCATTAAATTATTATTATTATTAAAATTATTTTGATTGGGTTTTTTTTGTATTAAATCATACATTAATAATTTTTCATCAGATAATGTAGAACTATAATTATGTCTATGTTTATTCGGAGTTTTATTTTTGATATTATTATTTAATTTATTATTATTATTTGAATTAATATCATTTAAATGACTATATAAATCTTCAATTATTTTATTAAAAGAACTTTTACTTTCACTCATTTTGAATTTTAAATAAAAAATTTAATTTCAAATAAAGTACAAAATAAATATATAAAATAAAATCTAATATTAAAAAATTTATCATTTAAAAATTAAATATTGTTTAATTTATATACCCATAGTATTTATTTGTTCACCTTTCAATAAACTTTTAAAATATAAATAATAAAAATCAGCCATAATAATTAATTGTAAAGCTTGAGAAAAAATAACAATATAACCAACATAATCAGCAAAAAAAGGAAAAGAAATATCAGACCAATTATTTAATTCTTCATAAGTATCATACCAAAAAAATATAGAAAAAACTGTACTTAAACCTAAAAGAGCAACAAAATGAGAAGTATAAGTTTCAATTTGTCCTTTTTTATTAATAAATAATTGAATTTGAGGATAAATTGCAAAAGCTTGTAAATACATTGAAAAAGTCCATAAAGAATCAGTAATAAAATTTGAATTTAATACTGGATGAACTAATAATCCTATAATTAAACATGGAAAAGCAAAATAATAAAATTTAATTGTATCTAAATTAGTATCTGAAGTTTGTTTATATGTTTTTTTCATTAAAAAAATTAATAGTAATATAAATAAAAATGATAATATTTCTGTCAATTGATAAAACCAATCACCTGAAGTATCACTTGGTAAATAACCATTATAAAATAAAGTTGAAGATAAACGACCTGATAAAACTAATAAATAACATATTAAAGTATTTAATGATAAACCAGAACAATTTTGAAGATTGTATACTTTTAATAATACTATTACAAAAGAAAACATTTGAGTTAATGATGATAATACTAACATAAATGAAAAATCTTTACTTGATATTAATATAAATACTAATATTACTATTATTATTAATAATGACCAGACTATTATATCTTTTTTTCTTTTTTTTAATTCATATATTAAATTTTGTGGTTCTTTAATAAAACTTCCTATTTTGACTTCCATTTTTTGAATAAAAAATTTTTATAAGATAAAATATAAATTATATAATTATATATATTCTATTAATGTCAAAAGAAACCTAAATAAAACCATTATTAATTAAATTTTAATTTCAATTCTTTAAGTATAGTAATTTTATTTTACTATTAAAAGCTATATTACATTAATCTAAATATTATATATGATTTTTTTAAAAGTTAATTTGAATAAAAGGAAATCTAAATATATAGAAATTAATTAAGGAATATAAAAAAATAGAAAAATAATAAAAATTATAATTTTCAAGAAGTTTTTATATTATTATAATCATATCTTCTATAAAAACTATTGAATCTCCCTTCTTTGTTTAAATTATTAAAACTTAACACCTGAATTTTCTATATTTATTTCACCTGTTATTATAACTCATTTAATGGTCAATCTTTTTACAATTTAAAAATATAGAATTAAATAATAAATAAATGTATATTATTTGGAATAATATTAAAAAAATTAAATTTTTTTTTTCTCATTTAATAAATAATTTATTTTTTTACAATAATCATATATATTTTTTGTTTAACAAAATATTTTTTTATGATAAAATTAAATAAAAAAATTAATTTAAAATATTTCACAAGAGCAACAACTATCTCTATACTCATCATTTTTAGACAAAATATGAGTTACAGAATCTTTCATCTCAGGGAAATAATCAGTTAATATTTCATCAATTAATATTTGATTTTTCATTTTATTATCAATAGTAATTTGATTAAGTTCTTTAATTCTATTTAAAATCCCAATTCTGGTTAAATTATCCAATTCTAAACTTAATTCAATTCCGGCTGTTCTCTCTTCATCTTCATTTTTACCATTCATTTTAAAAATAATATTTTTAGTAATTGTATTTTTATTCAAATCACATAAATCATCAAATAAACTTAGAAAAATATATAATAAATATTCATTATTACTTTCATAAACATTTTGACTTCCTCTTATTTTTAATCTTAAATTCGAAAAAGTAGTTCCAGAATATCTTCTATCAACTAAATAATTT
>JAEEGI010013150.1_pt1 | contig 17586 bp, 15 predicted proteins | sample 8958751 | NCBI WGS metagenome assembly JAEEGI01 (sample SAMN16246545, study PRJNA631951) | gut metagenome | biome: gut microbiome; feature: rumen; material: KS-attached | host: Bos | place: Iran: Karaj | collected 2018-10 | reverse complement strand
CGTGAACCTCAACGCTATACTTCCAATGTGGAGGTGGTTACTGTTTCGGGAGGTCATTACCAAACGAATATCCAAGTGAACAAACCCTTTGAGGTAGAAGGTTGGAAAGTGTATCAGCTCAACTATGATACAGAGATGGGCAGGTGGAGTGAGATCAGTGTGTTGGAACTGGTGCGCGATCCGTGGTTGCCAGTGGTCTATACGGGCATCATCATGATGTTATTAGGAGCCGTTTGTATGTTTGTTTTAGCACAGCGAAAGAAATGAGTTGGAGTCAGTTTATAATCTTTGCAGCTGTAGCCATACTGTTTTGGGTATATGGCGCCTATGCTGCATGGAAGGACCGTTCGAAGACTGCCTATGTGAGCACTGCATTCGGCCTGTTGGTTTTCTTTGCCTTTATCCTAGGCTTGTGGATATCTTTGGAGCGCCCACCGCTTCGTACAATGGGTGAGACGCGTCTGTGGTACTCCTTCTTCCTTCCAATGGCTGGATTGATCGTCTATGGCCGATGGAAGTACAAATGGATTTTGTCTTTCAGTACGTTGTTGGCCATCGTGTTTATTTGTGTCAATCTCTTTAAGCCTGAAATACACAACAAGACGCTGATGCCAGCTTTGCAGAGTCCGTGGTTTGCACCTCATGTTATCGTCTATATGTTTGCTTACGCCTTACTGGGTGCTGCTACCGTGATGGCACTCTATCTGCTGTTTATCAAAAAAGAGGAAGTCGCAGAGAAGGAAATGGACATTTGCGACAATCTGGTGTATGTGGGGTTGGCGTTCATGACTATCGGCATGTTGTTTGGAGCCTTGTGGGCCAAGGAAGCATGGGGGCATTATTGGGGCTGGGATCCGAAGGAAACTTGGGCGGCTGTCACTTGGTTCGCTTATCTGGTGTATGTCCATTTCCGTATTTATCGCCCTAAGCAATATCGACAGGCTTTCTGGATATTGTTGGTATCATTTATACTGCTACAGATGTGTTGGTGGGGAATAAATTACCTGCCGTCGGCACAAGGTACCAGCGTACACACCTATACATCATAAGACAAAAATAGCGAGGACAATGCCTCGCTATTTGGTTTTTCATGCTATCAGATAATAGATACATCCAGATTCTCTTCGTTGGGTCAACTTGCCCTCTTGCATTAACTGGCCTATAGCCAAACAAAGATCTGTGTCATTCAGATGGCTCTGTCCTTGCAAATCATCGAAAGAATACTGACTTGTCTTCTTCATGACAGCATACAGTTTTCTACTGTTGTTAACGATACTCTCTTTGTTAAACATCATAGTTTAAACCCTCCTTGTGTTTATGTTTGTTTCACTTCGTCAAATATAGGAAATAGTTTCTATATATCAAACACTTATTTGTTAAAAAGATGTTACATTATTAAATTTGGTATAAATAGTTAGATATTTAGCACTATTTAATGATATTCTTCAGTGCTTCGGCTATTTTTTCATACCCTTTTGTCGCTGGATGAAGGCCATCTGTCCCATAGAGGGTGGGATCTATTTGTCCGTTGCTCAGAGTCAGAACAGGTGTAAGATCCACGAGCTCTGTCAATGCATCTGTCTTTAGTTTCTGTTCCAACAGTCGGTTGACTTCTTTCACAGCGTTGTTCATATCCTTTCGTGGGAAAATCTTCAGTACATGGATGTGTGCCTGTGGTTGTTTATGACGAATGACATCTACCAACTCCACAATGCCTTGCGCGATCTTTTCATGACTCTCGCGTATGCTGATATTGTTGGTTCCAATCATCAGACAGATGTGTCGTGGCTGTATGTCATCCAATTCGCCGTGTTGTATGCGCCACAGCACGTTTTCTATGCGGTCCCAACCGAACCCCAAGTTCGTCACTTTCAACCCCTCAAAGAGCTTGTTCCACGCCTCTGTGCCACGATGTATGCGGTGCGATGGTTCGCCAGCCCAGTAATGGGTGATGGAATTGCCTATCATCACGACATCTGGTTTCACCATCCGATGGCGCTGCAGCACTGATTCATGACGTTCGTTCCATTCATATACCCCAGGTTCTCGACGTTGTCTGACAGGCATATACTCACTCAGAGGATGCAAGTCTAGTATGTCCGTAATCTTCTTCATGTAGGCTTTGGCATAAAGCTCCATGCCCACATCCGTCGGATGACTTCCATCGATCTGCGCATCAGGAGTGATGCCAATCTCCTCGAGCGTCAGGTAATAGATATCTTTCACGCCTTGGGCCACAAGTGCTTCATAGGCTTTCCGAAGTTCCTGATTGAGTGCATTCCCATCGTTCGTAGCATGCGGATTGGTCTTGCCGTGCATGTAGCCGTCGTTCTCCACAAGTAGGATAGGGGCACAGTTCTTTGCACGCAGTTTCTTTACTCCAGCGAGGGTGCGACTCACGATCTCGTCTTTCCACTGGTGCATGTTGGGCATGCAATCGAGGATATACAGACGCGCATCCAGTTCGCTGAGTGCATCGAACACCTCTTCTTCCATCCAGCCATTTCCAGAGAAGCCGAAGTTGAATACGGGTGCATCCAGTTGTCGTTGTAAGATGTTGGTCCATGCCATCGCGGGTCTGGAAGCCGATGCTCCTTGCAAGATGCTGGTACCATAAGCCACTATGGGTTTCTCTGAGGATAGCGGACTCCATTTGAACGAAGCACCTTCATTGGTGCCGATTTCCATCCAGGTGACTGTGTTGTAGAGTGGGAGAAACAGGCGGAATTCGCTGCCCATCTTATGGGAATTATGATATACGAGTCGCTTGTAATAAAACGTGATAGTATCGCTGACGGCATTGCCAAACGTGTATTGGCCAGGACAGGCACACCAGTCCGTCACACCATTGCTGTCAGTCGCATAAAGGTCGATGCCGCTTGTACCAATGGCAGTCATGTTGGGAAGCGCCTTACGTCCCGATACGGTGTAGCGCACCGTGATGTCTGTGGCATTGGTGTAGAAATCAATGTGAAGTCCCGAACTGTTGGTCGAAAGGTTCCACAGCGCCTCTCTCATCGCTGGTTTCATTCGATCTGGAAAACGATGGTAGTTTCCTTTCATTTCAGTGTTCCATCCACGTCCCTGGACCCTTGCCGTATCTCCTTGCTGTGGATTATGCCACACCACTTGCGCCTGTAGGCCAAGCAACAAGCAGCAGAGCACGCACATTATCGTCAGTCTTTTACACATAGCGTTTTCATGTATTGATTGATACAAATGTAATAAAAAATTGAGAGAATGTCGTGCATATTGAAAAAATACTGTAACTTCGCAGAGATTAAAAGCCTACTACGATGAAATGGAATATTGAAAAGATTCAGAAGTATGCCCCCCATTTCTCAGAAAACAAGCTGTGGAAGAAGTTGGGCAAGATGGCCAAGAAGGCAGGTGTTCATACCATCTATGCAGTCTTGCTGTGCTACTATGTGCTCAACAGTCCTAACGTTTCCACGCAGGACAAGGCCATCATTTGGGGGGCTTTGGGTTATTTCATCTTTCCTCTCGATCTGATTCCCGATGCCATTCCTGTGGTAGGTTTCACAGACGATCTTGCCGCTTTGGTCTATGCCTTGCGTACCATCTGGGTAAATGTGACACCTGAGATTAAGCAGCAGGCCCATGAGAAGCTGAAAACCTGGTTTAGCGACATTGATACAGATTCCATAGAGCTGTTCTAATAAATAAACCGCCGGGAGCATTCACTGCTGCCGACGGCTCGTAAAATCAGACTTAAAATAAAGTGGTTAGAAACTAAGATGAACGCCTCCCATAAAAGTTGCCTTTGGCATAGGGAAACCTGCGTTTATCTCGTATTTTTGTGCCAATAAATTCTCTCCCTTCACATAGAGGGTAGCAAAGTTGCTCAGACGATAATTCACATCGGCATTCCAGATCACGAAGCTCTCTTTTTGAGGATTGTCGCCCACAGCTGTATAGAGGTTGACAATCCACTGCACACCCGTATTGAATGCCCAGCGGTCTTGACTGTAATTTACACCAGCAAAGAGTTTCTTCTCAGGTGCAGCAATCACTGGATTCTCCATGTCGAGGGTGCTGGCATTGGCGTTCACTCCCCAATGCTCGTCTATCTGGTATGCCACGTTGGCCTCAATACCCCAGTTCTCTATCTCACCTGTATTCACGTTGCGAGGCTTTCCATCGATGCGCATGGTTTGGATCATATTGTCGCCCTTGATGTAGTACACGTTCAGGCCATACGTCAAGGCACCGTCAAGGTCACGCTTGGTGAAAGACAGTTCGTAGTTCATCAGGCGTTCTGGTTCCAACTCTGCATTTTGTGGAGGGAACATATACATCTCACGGATGGATGGGTTACGGAAGCCCTTGCTTATCATCGCCTTGATTTGGGCATCTTGTGGCAAACGGAAAGAAAGACCACCTTGTGGCACCCATTCCGTTCCTGCTTGTGAATGGTTATCCAGACGGATACCAGCATCCAGTGTCAGCCAAGAGGTGAGGTCCTGACGAAAATCGACGTAGCCTGCAATGTCGTTTTCAGACTTGTCCGCATAGGTATTGGTTACCTCACGGGTGGCACGACTCTCATTCCAGGCATGTCCCTTGATGTGCTGGAAGTCGATACCGCCTGTCAGACGGTTGCCTGGGAAGAGCTGTACACTCTGATACCAGGAGAACCCCATCATCGCATCGTCAGAGAGGTAGTAAGCCTTCTGTGGCGTACCTCCCGTAGAAGGTGTGTAGCCATCGTTAATCTTGTGATGACCCCAGTTGATGAAGAAACTCAATGATCCAGAGGTCTTGTCGTAACGATTCTCTATCGCTGCCTGAGCGGCACCACGGGTAACCCATTGGTCGCCTTCGAGCATAGGCGCCTGCACGGTACCAGGATTGGTGGCACTGAAATGTGTCAGATTAATGTCCGCAAATGCTTTCCAATTATCTGTAAAATCATAGCCCAGCTTGCCATAGCCGCCAAACTGCTCGAACTCCATGTTGGGACGATGCCCATCAGTACGGTTGTAAGAACCAGAAATCACACTGTTGAACTTCCCAGCTTTTACACGGTTGGTGGCTTCAGTCTGTAGCGTATTGTAAGAACCATAACCCACATTCACATCAGTCTTCACGCCATCTTCCTGCATCTTGCGTGTCACGATGTTGATCACGCCTCCCATGGCGTTGGAACCATAAAGCACGGAAGCAGGGCCACGCAGCACTTCCACCTTCTCCGACATCAAGGTCTGGTAAACATCAGCGATAGGATGTCCAAAGATACCCATATATTGAGGATGGCCGTCGATGAGGACCATCAGCTGTCCGCTACTGCCATTGATACCACGTAGGTTGATACCTCCCGCAGCACCACCCGAAACGCCATAACCCATCACACCACGACTGGTGACGAAGAGGCTTGGCACTTGCTCTGTAAGGGTAGGGAGGATAGAGGTACGGTGAGATTCCGTCAGTTTCTTATGGTTTACTGTGGTAATGGTCATAGGCAGATGACGGATGTCTGTCTCGTTGCGTGTACCTGTGACAACTACCTCGTCGATGGTACGCGAGGGTTCTTCTTCGGGGGTCTGTGCATAGACACCCAGACCAATGCCCAACATCAGGGACATTAAAATCGTTTTCTTCATTGAACTAATACTTATATAATTATTAAAACTTTCTAAGCCATTAGTTCAAGCATCCTGTATTCACTTCTTTTGTTGCGACTCCACAAACTCCTTGATGATTGGCAGCATATCCTCCACCGTTTTCTCATTGTAGCATTCCGATTCCATGGGACACCAGTCCGTGAGTCGATGGTTCTGGATGTAGCTCACTACCTGTCCGTATTCCACGGGAATGCCTGCTTCTCTGAGAAGCACCAAGGCCGAGAGACTGATAAGGTCTGCATACACCTGCTTGGCTCCTCCAGCGATGAGGAGGGCAGCGGCAGCTTTACCTACCACATGGTCGGCTACCTGTGCACCTTTCAGGAAGTTGCGTTCCTGATCGTAAAGACCATACAGATCCATGATGCCACGACGGTGGAATTTCTTGACCTCCTGATTCTCTATCACGCAGGAGCAGTCTTCATTGTGCAAGATGTGAATAAGGTCTTGAACCATAGTCTTTCTTTTCGGTTACAAAGTTCTTAATAATACATATAAGGTGTTAGTGTGAATCAAACCAAGGGTTGTCTGTTTCAAACAATTTTTCGTTTTCGATGCTCCGAAGGCGAGAAACCCGTATGCTTTTTGATGAATTTACTGAAAGAGGCAGGTTCTTCAAATCCCAAGGAGAGGGCTATCTCTGCAATGCTTTGCTCTGGATGGTTCTCCAACAAAGACACGGCCCTGCTTACCATGCGACTGGCGATGATGTCCGAAGTGGTCTTTCCAGTCACTTGTCTCACTACACGGTTCAGGTGGTTCACGTGCACAGCCAACTTATCCGCATACTGTGCTGGTGTGCTAAGCATGATGGAGTGGGTGGAAGCATCGATAGGGAACTGACTGTCGAGCATGTTCAGAAACAATTCCACGATGCGTTGGGCGGCACTCTGGTGTACCTCTATCTGCTCCGTAGTCTGAATCTTGTTGACCTCATGAACCAACAAGTGAAGGTAGCTGCGTAGCATATCCATCTTCTGGCTGTATGCAGAACACGCTTCATCATACATGCGTTGGAAAAGCGCCTTGAAGAGTTGCATGTTCTCATACGTCAGGAATACCAGCGGTTCTCTTTGAAGATTCAGAAACGGTGCATCTGCCAGTGTCTCCGTCTTTTCCTCTGGACTTAGGAACGCTTCGTTGAACAGGCAATGAAAACCCGTCCCGCGCTCGTTGTTCACAGCCTCCCAGGCATAAGGCATCAGGGGACTGGCAAAGACGAGTGCGGGACGGTCTATCTCTACCCACTTGTCGGCATAGTACAACCTGCCTTCTTCAAGCAGGAGGGCGATGGTATAGAAACTACGATGACTAAAACTCACACGTCGGGGATGAAACTCGTTCATCCCCACGCTAAAATGTGGTTCTTCTATCGCGTTCAAAGCGTTTCTTGCTTTAATGCCTCCACGTAAGCATCGATGCGTTGCATCTGTGCTGGAATGTCAATGCGTTGCGGACATTCGGGAGAACATTGGTTGCAACTGGTACAATGGCTGGCCTGACGGAGTTTTGGCACGCTGCGGTCATAACCCACCAAGAAAGCACGACGTGCCTTCCTGTAGTTCGGGTCTTGCTGACTCTCTGGTATGTTTCCGTCGTTCACGCACTTGTTGTAATGCACGAAGATGCTTGGGATATCAAGCCCATACGGACAAGGCATGCAATACATACAACTGTTGCATGGAATGGTAGGATAAGTTACCATCAGGCTTGCCGTATCCTCCAGATAAGTCAAATCCTCTTCTGTCAATGGTTTCAGTGGAGCCAGACTTCGGATATTATCCTGCAAGTGCTCCATATAGGTCATACCACTCAAGGCTGTCAACACACCAGGATAGGTGCCACAGAAGCGGAAGGCCCATGAAGCCACGCTTCTTTCAGGCTCTTGCTGCTTGAAGCGCTGCACGATGTGCACAGGTACGTTAGAGAGTCGTCCGCCAAGCAGTGGTTCCATAATCACCACAGGGATGTTACGCTTCTCCAGCTCCCCATAGAGGTACTCTGCATTCACATTACGAGCGTTGGTCGCCTTCGCATGTCTCCAATCCAGGTAGTTCATCTGGATCTGCACGAAGTCCCACTTATACTTCCCCTCGTCATGCAGTTGCAGCATGTGGTCGAATACTGCCACCTCACCATGGAACGACCATCCCAAGTGGCGGATGCGTCCTGCTTCACGTTCCTTCACCAGAAAATCAATCAATCCACAATCGAAGAAACGCTCGTAGAGCAAAGGGATGCCACTGCCACCACCAATGGAGTGCAGCAAGTAGTAATCTATGTAGTCGGTTTGCAGCTCTTTGAAGGAGGTATTATACATATCCACAGAGCGATCATACATCTGCTTAGGAGTGAGACCTTGTCCTGCAAAGCGCTGATTAGACATCTTGGTAGCTATGAAATACTCATTCCTAGGATGGCGTTTCAGGGCGATACCCGTTGCACGTTCCGACTGTCCCTGTACATACACAGGCGCTGTGTCGAAATAGTTCACGCCATGCTCTAAAGCATAGTCTATCAGTCGGTTCACCTGCTCTTGGTCAATGACGTTTCCATTGGCATCAGGTTGTGGAAGGGTAGGCCAGCGCATACAACCATAGCCCAGCAATGATACCTTGTCGCCCGAAGCAGGCGTTGTTCTATAAGTCATCTGTCCTACGGGCACCTCTGTCGTATAGTGTCCAGCGGGGTCATATTCAGCAGGCTTCTTAGGAGCACAGCCAGTCATCGTAGCGGCACCAGCCACCGTACCAACCCCAAGGGCTTTGATAAAATCTCTACGGTTTACTTTCTTCATAACCACTTTATTTAGTATATCAGAGCCAAATGTAAGCATTTTCCTTGAATAAACAAATAATTGCCTACTCAAAACGAAAAAGAAGATAATAAAAACGAAAACTGTTTGCCTGTTCAAAAAGCCCCAAGAGGGTTTTTACGATTTTACTTGTAGATTAACTGCAGATTGACTAACTTTGTACCCATGATAAAAAATAACTTCTAATAATTCACTATTTATGTCATTTGCATTTTACCTGATTATCTGTGTTTTCATAGTAGGATATATGTGCATTGCGCTGGAGCATCCCTTGAAAGTCAACAAGGCCGCTACGGCGCTTTTCCTTTGCTTCATACTATGGACTATCTTTGCGTTTGCTGGCACGGGAGCCATGACCCCCGAATTTGCGGCTAAGATTGGCTCTGAAGACATTCACACGTTCATTACAGAGCATATCCTTCACCATCTTGGAGAAACAGGAGAGACGGTCTTCTTCCTGCTGGGTGCCATGACCATCGTGGCAGTGATAGACACCTGGGGAGCATTCCGCATCATCACTGACAAGATCAGTGCCACCAGCAAAGTGTCACTGCTCTGGATCCTTGGCACACTGGCCTTCTTCATGTCAGCTGTGCTCGATAACCTTACCACTACTATCGTGATGATTACCCTGCTGAACAAGCTGATCGCCAATAAGGACGATCGCTGGTTCTTCGCTGCCATGATCGTGATAGCTGCTAATGCAGGTGGTGCATGGACGCCTATTGGTGATGTGACTACCATCATGCTTTGGGTAGGTGGAAAGGTGAGCGCCCTCAACATTATGGCCATGACTGTGGTTCCAAGCCTCTTCAGTGTTTTGGTACCATTTGCCATCCTGTCGTACACCATGCGTGGTGGTCATGTAGAGGTTCCTATCATCATCGAGGATGACAACAGCCCTGCCAGTCGTGTATCCCACTCACAGCGCAAGCTCATGCTTATCCTGGGTGTAGGTCTGTTGCTCTGCGTGCCTGTCTTCAAGAGCGTGACACACCTGCCTCCATACATTGGCATTCTTGGTGCCCTGAGTATCCTCTGGATCACTACAGAGATCTTCCGTCCAAAGGCCAGACAGAATCCTAACAGAGCGGCTCTGAAGGTGTCACACATCCTTCCAAAGGTCGATATCGATACCATTCTTTTCTTCCTGGGTATCCTGATGGCAGTAGGCGTGCTGCAGATCTGCGGTCACCTCTCCATGTTGGCTAGTGGTCTCGACCAGATCAGCCTCGCTGAACCAGGCAAGTACTTCCTGATTGACATCATCATCGGTATCCTCTCCAGCATCGTGGACAATGTGCCTCTGGTGGCTGGTACCATGGGTATGTACAGCTTCCCAATGGATCACTACTTCTGGGAGATGTTGGCCTACTGTGCTGGTACGGGTGGTAGCATCCTCATCATTGGTTCTGCTGCTGGTATTGCTGCCATGAGTATCGAGAAGATCGATTTCATCTGGTACGTGAAGCGCATCACTTGGATTGCCTTGGTAGGTTATCTGGCTGGTGCCTTGATATATATCCTTCAGTATAATCTGATACATTAGTATATTCATACCCCCCTCCTTTGTGAGGCTGTAAGTGGTGCATGCTGCTTGCAGCCTCACGTTTAACTGAACAATGTGCATGAAGAAAAAACGAACGACAAAGAGCATCACGATGGAGGATTACATCAAGGCTGCGAAGCGCGGAAATCGTGAGGCAGAGCAGGAGTTGTTGGGACCAGGGTTCCACTCCAAGGATCGTGCACATCGTTCCAAGAAACTTTATACCAGAAAACTAAAGCACAAGGGAACGGATTTATGAGCAGCATGAAACAGAAGATGGTGAGCCAACTGCTTCGCATGGTGCTGTTGGCATGTGTGTTGAATCTGATGCCTGCAACGGCTTTCGGACAGAAGGAACTGCTGCAGCAGGTGGATAGTATTCTGGCAAGTTTCCAAAAAGTCACGACGGATACGAATTACATTGTCAGGCCTAAGAATAGGCTGACTATTAGATTGCTTAGCAACTTCTCTGGCGCTAGATTTAAGTTGGTGGATCGCGAGAGGGGACAGGAAAATGAGGTGTTGAACTTGCGAAGCGACATGAAATGGACGCTTACCAGCAGTATCAACTATCGGGGTATCAACGTAGCGCTTTCCGTGAATCCAGGACATATCTTCGACTGGTATCATGATTTGGAGTTCAACATCAATGCGTATGGCAACAAGATGGGGGCCGATTTGATTTATCAGCGTGCAGATGATGTGGGAGGTGTGCAAACCATCGATGATTATAAGATGGAGATTCCTGAGGATATGCTGACAACCACAACGTGGGATGCCAATTACTACTATGTGTTCAACCATCGTAGGTTCTCTTATCCTGCGGCTTTCACACAGACGTATATCCAGAAGCGCAGTGCAGGTAGCTTCATCGCAGGGGTAAGCTACGAGTCAGTGGCTATGGATATCGGAAAGAAATGGCGTATTCTGGAAGGTGAAGACTACCGTGTGATGGACACCAAGATGTTGGGCGTTGGCATAGGCTATGGGTATAACATCGTTCCTACGAGAAGGTGGCTGGTGCATCTTTCTGTCTTGCCCACCATCATCATCTGGAAGGATCTGAGCATGGAGAGCGACGGATATTCGTCAAGAGGTAGCCATCCGATGTCTTTACCCAATATGCTGGTGACAGGGCGCATCTCACTGATCCATTACTTCGACAACCAGTTTGCAGGTTTGTTGGCTGTGCTGAATCATAGCCATCTAGGACAGAGTGGGGCAGATATGGTGGATCACACGAAATGGCGTGTTAGGGTGCTTTATGGTATTCGTTTCTAGTTTTTTTTTTTATTCTTTTCTTCGCTACAGCTCGAAGAAAAGAACCAAAAGAAGCGCCGCCGTCTGCATTTTTTCCACTAAAAATCACTCACGTTTTCCTAAAGCGCGAAAACTCGCAAGCTCTGCTTGCTCAAACAGCCCGCGCTTTTTAACGTAAAACTTTCCTGATTTTCTTAACGCTCCAAAAATGAGGACGGGATTTGGCTGCGCAGCCTTTTCCCGACCTCACTGGAGCAGCGTTAAGAAATGGAGTAGCTTTTTCCGTTAAAAGCGCCGCACCGCAAAACTTGTGCAAACCGAAGGCAGAGCCAAGCTTGCTTGAGCTATGCTGAGGTGCAGCCAAGTTTATGCAAAGTGAGCGAAGCGACCGTCTTGCGGCGCTTAGGAAAAAGGTGCTACATTTTAGCTGCGGAAGTGCAGTCGGAGTGCTTTCTTTGATTCGTTTCTTTTGCACAAGCAAAAGAAATGAATAAAGAATAATTTGTTGAATTGTGAAAAAGTCTTTACCTTTGTTTCCAAAATAAAGACAGATTATTAACCATTTATTTTATTAAAAATGAAAAAGCTATTATTGACTTTAGCCCTCGTGGCTGTGAGTGGTATGGCGATGGCACAGCAGGCACTGTTCAGCAGAGCAGCTGTGAAATCTCCTGAGATCAATGCTGATGGTACAGTGACCTTCCGTCTGTCTGCACCAAAGGCTGTGACTGTTCGCCTCACTGGCGACTTCCTGGAGGCTCCAGGTAATGTGGAAATGAAGGAAGACTCTGCTGGTATCTGGAGTTATACTACTCCTAACAAGCTGGAGCCTGAGCTCTATTCTTACAACTTCATCGTGAATGGCATGCGCTATCTGGATCCATCAAACATCTACATGAACCGTGACGTGGCTACTTGGACCAACATCTTCATCATCAAGGGTGAGAAGGGTAGCAAGGGCGACCTCTACAGCGTGAATGCAGTGCCTCATGGCAACGTGGCAAAGGTTTGGTACGATAGCCCAACACTGAAGCTGACTCGTCGTATGACCGTTTACACTCCTGCTGGCTATGAGAAGGGTAAGAACTATCCTGTGCTCTATCTGCTGCATGGTGCTGGTGGTGACGAGAACGCTTGGAGCGAGCTGGGACGTGCTGCTCAGATCCTCGACAACCTGATTGCTACTGGTAAGGCTAAGCCTATGCTCGTGGTGATGACCAACGGTAATCCTAATACCGCTGCTGCTCCTGGTGAGTGGGACTTCGGTATGTATCAGCCAGCTATGGGTGGTGGTGGCGTACAGCTTCCACAGGCAGCTGCTTCAATGGATGCCAGCTTCATGGATGTAGTGAACTACATCGAGAAGAACTACAAGGTGGCTAAGGGTAAGGCCAACCGTGCTATCTGTGGTCTGTCTATGGGTGGTGGCCACTCATTCCAGATCTCTAAGCGCTATCCAGACACCTTCAACTATGTAGGTCTGTTCTCTGCTGCTATTGGCGTAGGTGGTGGTGGCAACAACCAAACTCCACTGCTGGAGCGCATGAACAACGATGCTGAGTTCAATCAGCAGATGGCTACCTTGTTCAGCAAGAAGCCAGCCCTCTACTGGATCGCTATTGGTAAGACCGACTTCCTGTATGAGAGCAACAAGGCACTGCGTCAGTACCTCGATGCTAAGGGCTATCCTTACGAGTATCGTGAGACTGATGGTGGTCACATCTGGCGCAACTGGCGTATTTACTTGTCTGAATTTGCTCAGAAGATTTTCAAGTAAATAAAGGTTTGCAGTAAAAAAATAGGGCGCATCTGTTTGGGTGCGCCTTTTTTTGTTTATATTTGCAAGAAAGAAACTTTAAAATCTGAAATCATGGAAGAATATATCCCAAAACCTATCGACCTGAGCGACGTATCGCTGACAGACGACTTGATTGAACTGCGTGAAGCCATTGCTGAGAATGCTCATGAAATCTGGGCAGAGAACCGTAGGCTGGAAGGATGGACCTATGGTCCTGTGCGTGATGACAAGAAGAAGCAGACGCCTGATATGGTGCCCTACAAAGACCTGTCGGATGGCGAGAAGGAGTACGACCGTGCCACTGCCATGCGTTCCATCAAGTTGCTGAAGAAGCTGGGTTACGATTTGGTGAAGGTTCAGGAGACTGCACTCTATAAAGAGATGATCGAGCGCATCCGCAACAGCAAGGAAGAGTATCACTGCAGCAACTGTGGTGGCTATATCTTCAAGCATCAAGTATTCTGCGAGCACTGCGGACATAAGATTGAAAAGAGCGATTGGGAGGATTGATGAATGTTTGACGACATCCTCGCCTACATCCTGCCTGCCCTTTCCGTAGGCACTGTACTTGGGGCTGTATTTACAGTGGTGCTGACATTCTTTATCTTGTCGTTGCCACTGCGATTGCTTATCGTCTATTCCAATAATTATAAGGTAGCCATCTTTTGCAGAAAGTTGGCCGATTGGCTGTTGCTGTTCATCCTAGCGGTGGTGGTGCTACAGTCGCTCTCTGCTTCTATCCAGGCATCCTTGTATCTCCTTTCCGATGAAAATGTATTCATAGGTATGATGGAACGTGTCATCGCAGCGCTGATGACCCTGCCACCATTCTACCTGATTGTGAAGCACATGGTCAACAAGGTAGAGTTTTATGAGGCCAAGCATCAGAAATACCTGGAATACTTCATTCTCTATCTGCGCAGCTTCAAGGACGACAAGAAAACCAAGTCGGAGAAGAAGCTGATGAAAGCCTTGAAGCGCCTCTATTACCCTTTTGCCATAGGCAGACCCAACGAGTTCATGCCTCAGCAAGGTGCCAAGCGCATCTATGTGGGAGAGGACTGGAGGCAGGTGGTGATAGAGCTTCAGAAGAAGGCCCCGCTGATTCTGCAACGGGTGAATACCAGCGAGAACTTCCTTTGGGAATTCGACCAGTGTGTACAGGGTGGACATCTGCCAAAGGTACTTTTCTGGGTGGCTGATTACCTGGAATATGCACAGTTCCGTGAGCTTATAGCCAGCAAGTATGGGCTCGTTTTCCCTGAGTTGGATGCCCGCATGAAGTGTGAGCAGGTGTTCTATTACCTGCCTGATGGCAGTTTCCGCATCTATGCCTTGAAAGATGATCAGGCCTACCATGATCTGGCGAAGAGCTACCTCAAGGACCATCCCATGCACAAGGAGCAATACAAGGATTACCTCTATGGACGTAGTTGGTGGAAACAGTTAGGACTGGCCTTCCGTACGACGTACGACAAGCACATCATGCCAGGTGTGAACCGTTGGAGCTGGATAGGCTTTCTCTGTGCCGATTTCTATCTGATTTGCCAACCCATCAAGTGGCGCATCCTCTGGTATGGCATACTGATGACCATGCCTTTACTGTGCATTCACGCCAATGTCAGTTGGTGGTACATGAGCATCATGTATGGACTTCTTTCTTTGGTGATGGGAAAGAACGGCCGCACCCTGGTATGGGTATCGCAGAAGTGGGAGAGTGTGGCACTTTTCAACAAGAGTGTGCACAGTCGCAATATCCTGGTCGTAATCCTAGGCATTGGCAGAGTCCTCATAGGCGTGGGCATCTGGTTCTTCCTGCTTTTCAACCCCTTCGGATGGGACCTTCCGCACTTCCCGTTCGCCTTCTGGTAATCCCAGCCTATTGCAGCTTCTGCTTGATGATCAGTGGCAGGCATCGCACCATGATGCGGTCCAAATCCTTCGAATATTCCGACAGATCCTCATACGGACGAATGTCCTGATGGATGAACAGCAGACGGCACAATTTGCGTACAGACTCATCCGTCTCCATGTGTTCCAGGATCTTGTTGTCAGGCTTGCGGAACCCTAAGAGCAACTTCTCCATGCTCCAGCGGTTGTGCTCCACCTGTGCGATGGTATTCACCTCATCCTCAGTCAGAGTCTCTGGACACCTGTTCTCGTCATACCCCAGCGCACGCAGCTTAGGCCCTATGGAGTAGCTGTTATAGTAATTGCTCCACTGCAAGGCCACAGGCAATTGTATCCAGAGGTCGTGCATCGTCTTCTCGTCAGGCAGCTCCGTAGGCGTGGCATTGTGCTTGAAGAAATAGTCGTAGATATAGTTGATGGTCTGCGCCACCTGTATCTCGCGACTGTTCAGGTCGAAGTAGTTGTCCATCATGCCAAATGGGAACAGATGGCTGAACTTCGACACCTTGTCCTCCTTCCACTCGCAGTTCAGCATGCTCAGCAGGGCAGCCGACGACTGTTGTTGCAGCAGGATAGGGATGTTGCGTTCATACACCACGTCAGGCAGGTAGAGCCCCACATCCATGTTCAGCCTAGGCTTCTTCAGGCAGACGGCTATGGTCAGCAGCTGACCCTCGTCACAGGCCCACTGAGCCAACAGTTGCTGTATGGCTACCGATTCTGCCCTGGCCTTGATAAACTCAAAATGAATATCCAGAAAGTCGGCATCCTTCCCTTTGAACAGGGTAGGAGGCAATACCTGTTCCTCCCCCGTGCCACTCTCATAGTCGCGGTAGGTCGATGACATGATCTGGAACAGATGGCGATAGCGGTTCTTGAAGATATCCATTTCCCTGTCCGCATGGATGTCGATAAAAGTGATACGCGTCTTCAGTTCCTTGTTCTTGAAGTAGTTGGGGAAGTGCATCAGATGGGCAGCTTCCGTGCCCAGCGCCACCCCTAAGCGGCTCATGCCGAGGATGGCCAGATGCACGTATTTCTGACAGTCGGGCCCCATCTGCTCCCTGTCCAGAGGCGGATACTCCGTCTTGCTGTAGCCATCGGTATAGAAGCGGCTGATGAGCACCTTCTTCGCCCAACCCTCGTAGAAGTTGAACGGACGGAACTCGATGTACTTGCGCCACTCCTCAGCCAAGTCAGTCACCTGGAACACAGAGAACGTGTTATGGTAGGCAAAGAAGACGGTAAACGGAATGATGGGGCAGTCCTTCGCCCGCTTATGAATCTCCACGATCTTCTTCAGACAGTCTATGTTCATCGAGTCATGATCCACCTCATCACGATTACCTATCACGAACACCTCACGAGCCTTCGTCGTACAGAGTCGCTGCAGGTCCTCCTCCGAGTCACGACGGGCGTTCGCCATCAGCACGCGCCCCTCCTGCTTCTTAGGCAGATTGCGGTCTATGTAACCCTTCACCGTCTGGGCAGGCTCCGTGGTCTGTACCAAGATGTGGCAACCTTTATAGCGAGGGTCACGACAGATCTGGGCAATCAGTGAAGGCACCATCTCGTCGAACCCGATGATCACCACGTGGTTCTTCAGCTTATAAGAAATACCTCCTTCCTTGAAGTTCTCCACATGGCGTTGCAACATGTTTGATATCACGGAGATAAGGCAGCCACCAAAGAGGATGGTACCTATCAAGGCCAAGATCTGAGCCACCAAGTGATGGTCGGCCGAGACATAATCCACAGCCCCTGGATCGATGAGCAACTGGAACAGGCGCTGATGCCACGTCAGTCCACTCAGGTCGTTATACGTAGCCCCTGAGATGAAGAAGAAATGCATCAGCCATCCGATGATGAAAACCAGCACAATGGCAGCCACCAGCCAAGCCAGCTGTTTCCAGCCTTGAGCAGCAAAAGTGCGGTCGAAAAGTATGCGGAATCTCTGTATAATGTTTCTCATGATATCACATATAATAAATTAGGTATATTCACAAATCTGTGCGAAGTTACGTTTTTTATTTTAGGTTTGCAAAAAAATAGGAGGCAACTTCCTTTTTCTGGAAATTGCCTCCCAATATCATGTAGAATGACGGATCAATCGATCTCCTCGTCAGCCTCGTAGCCACCCATCTCGCGGATAGCGTTCTTCAGCATGGTGTACTGCTGATACAGGTGGTTCACAGCCTCTTCACCCTGCGTATAGTCGTGCATAGGGCTCTTCAGGAAGAAGCTCAGGAAACGCTGTGTACCATAACGGCCAGCACGTGCAGCCAGGTCGCTCAGCAAGCAGAGATCCAAGCAAAGAGGAGCAGCCAGGATAGAGTCGCGGCACAGGAAGTTGATCTTGATCTGCATTGGGTAGCCCATCCATCCGAAGATGTCGATGTTGTCCCAACCTTCCTTATTGTCATTGCGAGGAGGATAGTAGTTGATACGCACCTTGTGGTAGTACTGCGTATCCTCATCGTTGCCATGTCCATACAGATCTGGTTGCCAGTCTGGCTTCAGGATAGTCTCCAGTGTAGAGAGCTTAGACACCTCCTTGGTACGGAAGTTGGCAGGCTCGTCCAGCACCAGTCCGTCGCGATTACCCAGG
>JAEEGI010013146.1_pt1 | contig 17587 bp, 12 predicted proteins | sample 8958751 | NCBI WGS metagenome assembly JAEEGI01 (sample SAMN16246545, study PRJNA631951) | gut metagenome | biome: gut microbiome; feature: rumen; material: KS-attached | host: Bos | place: Iran: Karaj | collected 2018-10 | reverse complement strand
CAGAACACCAAGAGAAGCGTAAGAAACTGGATGAACTGATGAGCAGCCACCTGAGCGAGTTAGGTAACTATGAGAAGGCACGTCAGGCTGCTATCAATGAGTGCGTATTCACGCTTTTCAATCGTATTGCTACTATCAAGGTGATGGAGTCGAAGGAATTGTTTCCTGAGATTATCACCCGACGGAAGGAGAATGCCGGTCGCTCGTTCGAGCATAACGTCTGGCTCGAGAATCATCCAGCGGAGCGAAGTGCGGAACGTGAGGGACTGAAGCATTTCCTCAGCGACCAGTTTGAAAGTCTTGGTGAGCATATTCCTCTCTACCGTAAAGACTATCCATACGCATTGATGCCGACAGCCGATGAACTAAATGAGATTATCGAGCAGTTCAATGCTGTAGAGGAGGATACAGACTGTGGTGCAGATGTTTGGAAAGGTGATGACATCCTTGGCTGGCTCTATGAGAACTTCAATGCCGTAGAGAAAGAAGCATTGAAACAGAGTGGCGAGAAGACAGAATATAATAAGGTGTCGCTTCAGAGTCAGGTTTATACACCTCAATGGGTAGTAAAGTTCCTTGTTGACAACACCCTTGGCAAGGCGTATATGGAGATGTTCCCCGATAGCCGTATCAAAGAGAAATATCAGATAGCCAATATCCCAGCCCACCAGGTACGACATCCCAAGGATTTGCGCCAGATGCGATTGCTTGACCCAGCTTGCGGTTCGGGCAACTTCCTGATTTATGCATTCTCGCTCTTCTATGATTTATACGTGGATCAGATGGAGAACTACGGGCGTGACTACAGTCGCCGTGACATTCCGAAGATGATTGTGGAGAACAACCTCTTCGGTGTTGATTTGGAAGAGCGTGCAGCACAAATCTCTCAGATAGCACTCTTTATCAAAGCACGAGAGTTGGGCGGTCATCGCAGCCATTGGCCGGCATATACCAATGTAGTGAGCACGCATTTCTTCCTGCCCCAATATGAAGAATTGCAAGGCACGTTTGAGATTCTTGGTTCATGGTCGCAAAAGCAGATTGAAGCCATTGAGCATATATGGAACGATTTGTGTTCAGCCTATAAGTTTGGCTCATTGGTACGTGTAGAAGAACGCCTGAACGAAATGATGCCAAACGATGTGAACCATTCTATCTTCAAGGAGTTTGAAATAGAGAGTCTATTTGAATACAAGAACAATGTTGTTACACAACTGAGGAACAACGTGAATCAGTGGGGCGGTCAGGGTAGCAACCAGTTCACGTTGGCAAAAGCTAACGACGCTATCTCTTTCCTCGACATCATTAGCCACAAATATGATGTTGTGGTGGCGAATCCACCTTATACTGATAGCGGCGATTTCGGTACGGAATTGAAAACGTTTATTGAAGATAACTATCGAAAGCCACTGAAGTTCAACTCCAATCTTTATGCTTGTTTCATCAAACGATGCTGTGAGTTAGCTGGGGATGATGGCAAAGTAGGTATGGTAAATCCTCCAACTTTTATGTACATTAAGACATTTGAGGACTTGCGAAAATATATGCTGACAGAAACTCATATTAGCCTTTTTGTTGAATGGGGGTATCTTGGCATGTTCTCTTCATTTGCTCGAGTTGATAGTGCCATGTTCATCTTGGACAAAGACAATAGGAGGGAAGAATCAACGTTCATTAAATTGAATGATCTTTATGAGATGAAGCGTAAAGACGTTTTGTTTAAAGCTTATTCTGACTATCTTAATGGTCTGCCCAATGACCGTGTTTACACCCTTCCTCAATCGAAGTTGAAGGGCATCAAGTCCTATCCTTTCATCTACTGGATTTCGGATGAGTTCAGAGAAAAATTTGGAAAGAGCAGCTTGGGAGACTATCTTAAAGCAAAGAAAGGGCTAGGAACAGAAAACATACGTTTTTTCCGTTTTTGGTGGGAAGTAGATAAAGATACTATTTCTGAAGACTATTCGATTGATCATAAAAAATGGGTGACATATCTTAAGGGCGGACCATATAGAAAATGGTATGGCAACTTGTGGTTAGTTCTTAATTGGGAAAATGATGGATATGAGATAAAGCATCATCCGTCATTAAACATGAGAAATCCAGACACATATTTCAAAAAGGGGATTGGCTGCTCATTACTATCCTCTAAAGGTTGCTCTTTTAGACTACAACCAGAAAATTGCATCTACGATTCAACCACAAGAAGCATATTTCTTGATGATAATCAATATACCGAGGAATTATTTCTGGCTATATTAAATAGCAAAGTAGCTATTTATACTTTAGATAGTCTCAACTCAACAGTTGCAACAAATTCGGACGATGTTCACAGGGTTCCTTTTGCTGATTTTTCAAAAGATGATATTGCAATTCTTGAAATGTTAGTGAGTCAGAATGTGAACATTAGAAGATTTACTAGTAAATTCAGTCTTATAGAACGACTTTTTGAAAAAACGCCAATCTCGATAGTTTCAAATGTTCGAAACAGCCTTAATAAGTTTTTCAATGACGAGAACGCCCTTCTAACTCAAATTCTCCTCAACGAGAGCATCATCAACAAGACAGTCTTTGATGTCTATGAATTGAGTGAGCACGACAAGCAGATGGTGTTGGACAAAGAGGGAATCCCTGTTGGTGACTTACCTGTGAGTCATGAAGCAAAGGTTGCCTATAAGCAGTGGTTGACCGAAGAAAGCGAGTTCAAGCCAATGAGTGATGTACTGGAACATTTAGAGAACTTGGAGGTGCGTGATGACCTGCCAAAGATTACCGATTTCGACACCCTCTATCAGAATAATAACGAGTGGGAAGAATTCTGCATCAAGCGTAATGTGGCCCCCGTGGAAGCATGGTGGCAGTTTAAAAACGCCAATGTACTGCCTCCACAACGCACACAGGTGTTGGCCTTTGAACTGATTACCGATGTCATCCGCACCGTTTTGGCTAAGGATGATGACGGTATCATACCATTAGGTGATCGTCTCGGCGAAGAACGCCTTGCCATACGCATAGAACGCGAAATGATGGAGCGCGGCTATAGTGCGGCGCAGTTCTCGCAGGTATGTCAGTTGCTGGGTTGCGGATTGGATAAGTATTTGCAAGAGCGATTCTTCCAGCAACTCAGCGACCATCTGAACCTCTTTATGTATCTGCCCAAGACACCGTTCATCTGGCATCTTAGCAGCGGCGAGCATCATGCCATTGAGCTATACGTCAGCATCTACAAGTGGAATCGTGATGCCCTTTATCGTGTCCGCTCTATCTATGCAGCCAACCGTGAGGCAGCCCTCAGTGACCGTCTCAACTCCCTTGACACCAGCAACACCGAGGGGCGCATGGAAGCACAGGAGCTTCGTGCCACACTGACAGAATTGCAGGAGTTCTGCCAGAAAGTGGATGACCTCCTCGCTACTGGCTATGACCCGAAGCTCGACGATGGTGTTGGCAAAAATATTGCACCACTTCAAATGCGCAAGATGCTCAGCTACGACGTGCTTAATGCTGGACAGCTGAAGAAATATTTGAATGCAGATTGGTAAAATTTTGAGTGATTATGATAGTAACCGAGAAATATACTTTCAGAAAGCAGATACTCATATGTGAACAAATCCTTGATATGATAGACAAGGATTCATTGAGGTTTGTTGGCCATACCTATGGAACAAACTCCAGATGGGATATTGGACTAAAGAGCTTGTTCATATATCAGTTGCTTTCAGGTTTTCAAGTCCCCGAGCTGACGTTTGATGGCAGCGAGAAGAACTGGTATGTAATAACTGGGGAGCGTCAACTTAAATGTATTTACGAATATATTACAGGCTCTCTTTCTTTGAACGAAGAAGCACTTGGGGAGTTTAAGAAATATAAACGATTTGAAGAACTTCCTTTAATGCTGAAAAGGAGGCTCCTTAATACGGAATTTTTCGTTACCGTTCTTAACCCAGGTGTTACGCGGAGCGATAGGTATCGTATCTATGAGATGGGAAGTGCAACAGAGGGAAGTAGCGATTTATGGGCAGTTGCCAAGTTTATTTTTCCCGAAGGGTATAGCAATCTTGAAAGGATTGTAGATAATATCATTCTGTCATATCCTAGCGTAAAACAGAATCGGAGACAAATAGTACGCCTCCCGTTGTTATGGAAAATTAGAAATGACGTAGATTATTATACATCTAAAGTCTCAATCTCCGGTAGCACGAAAATTGATTCCATACTTATACCTCAGCTGGAAGACTATCGTTCTGTAGGGATTAATGATCATGCAATGATAGAAAAACTATCGTTCTTGCAATATGAGGCTTGTAAAAAGGTCTTCTCATGGAAAAGTCAGTCGCTCAAGACAGTCATAATCCTATTGATTATGACTGGTGTTGTAAATGTTGACAATAGTGATTCACTTGATGCACTTATCAAGAAATCAGAAAGAATTTGGGGAAATAGACCTTCCAATTTGCGTTTTTCTTCATACAACATACTATCAGAGCAAATTAATTATATGTCAAACAAATTAAACAAATAATATATGTTATCGTATCTCACATTAAAGAACTTCAAATGCTTTGAGGAGCAAAGCTTTACATTAGGGAACCTGACAATAGTGGCAGGTGCCAATGGCGCAGGTAAATCAACGCTAATCCAAGCATTGATGCTACTAAGACAGAGTGATTTGGACAAGCGTACATTGTTGAGTGAAAAAGTACAATTGCGGGGTAGCCTTGTAAATTTAAAAGGGGCTAATGTAATAAGATATTTTGAGAGTGAGGATACAGATGTAACCATTTCTATAGAAGACGACACTATTGATGAAGCACTTGATGTGACAATAGTAGATGCCGTTAAGGATGAAGATACATGTAAAACGAAAGTATCTGACAACTTGTCTGAGTTCGAAAGTAATTGTGCTCTTTTCTCAAAAGATTTGGTTTACTTGGCTCCAGATCGAGTTAGCCCTGGGGATGTATATCAGAGCAACATTTCATCAGATGCTGCAGATGGAAGAATTGGTGACAAGTATGGAAAGATGGCAGCTTCACGACTATATCGAGCTTTAACGGTAGATGAAAAGGTACAAATACCTGCATTTGACAAATCAGGAGATATGAGAGTAACTTCCAATGTTTCCGCGTGGATGAGCTATATCATGGACTTTATCCAGATTATTAATGTGTCAGAACAAGACAAAGAGCATGTAAAGATGACATATTCTGTAAATGTTAAGGGTTTCAGCACAGAAGTCTCTCCATTTAATATGCCTTTCGGTAACAGTTCTGTTTTCCCAATTGTAGTTGCTCTGATGACTGCTCCAAAGAATTCTCTTGTTGTAATCGAAAATCCAGAAGCCCATTTACATCCAAAGGCTCAGGCAAGAATGGGGGAATTACTATCTATAGCTGCAGAGAATGGTATTCAGATTATCATTGAGACACACAGCGATCATTTGCTTAATGGAGTAAGAATCGCGGTTAAGAACCAGCAGATAGATGAGAATAATGTAGAAGTCCATTTCGTATATGCTGACAAAGAGAACCCATTACTTCACCATACTAAACATATGCAAATCCATGAGGATGGTTCAATGGAAGATTGGCCTGTAGGTTTCTTTGACGAATGGGAGGAATCATTGAGGACATTAACGAAGGAGGAATAATCATGGCGTTCTTGTATTTGAATGATTGGTCAATGAAGGGTAATGGAACCCTTACTTCCCAATGGTCGAAAGTGGAAAGATGGTATGGATTGATGACGCATCTTTCCGATACTTATGGTATTGCCAAAATTGGTGTTCCTCATGATTTCAAAAAGAGGGAACTATGTGGTTACGCCCTTTCCAATTGTTATATCCCAGAAAATTCAGTATTGTCTTCGGACCAGAGACAACTTTTGTTGGCTATAATGGATTCTCGTATACAAAAAGCTGATTACGATGTCTCCACGACAAAAGTAACAAATGGAGCAAACGAAGAATCTTCATGCATAGGAAAAGCTTATGAACAGGGTGCAAGCGTCGTCAGTTTTACATTCGATGGGAATAATGAAAATGCAACAATTTCTGGCACAATAAAGGCAAATGGGAAGAGTGAGCAAACATGTACGGTTCACAACCTATATGACCAAAGTAATGTTAGCATAGATTATTTGGTGCCATGTAGTGAAAGTAGACAACATAAAGCGACTGAAGAACCTATGTGGAACCATGAAATGATGGAAGCGTATTGCAAGAAAATCGGACATGCTGCAGATAGAAAATCAGGGACAACAGGAGAAAAGATCTCTTATCTCCGTCAGCATGGTAAGATTTTAGCTGAAATGAATGGCTGGATCGTTGATGAAAATAAAACGAAACTTAATCAAGATGAAAGTCATCAGAGGCTGATTTTTCGTTCCATCCATTTCAAAGAAGACAATTGCTATCTAAGCATTGATTTTGAAAAGGAAGATTTTCATTTTGAGTTACTAAACCATCGGGGAAAGCATCTGAGAGAAATCAACTGGCATGGAGATAAGACAGGAGATGCTGATCCCAGCCATGATATTCGATTAAAGAGATAAAAGTATGATAGGAATTTGGTTTAAAGAAGACATAGAGCGCATCCTGGCAGAACACCGTTACGTGGTGGTGACAGATGCCAATGGTGAGGGCGGTTTCCTGCTGAAATATCTTCCAGAAGACATCAAGCAGATCCCCATCAGCAATGAGTACAGCGAGATTGAGGCAAAATATCTTGCTGAATCGGAGTATGCAGACAGTCATGTGCTCTTCTATGCCAGGAAAAAGGCAGTACAGCTGACTTTTCTGCAAGAATACGTACAAACAGGAGGATTGTTGGTGCTTGACGACATGGAGGTCTATATCAAGCAGAAGTTGTTTGATGCCACAGGCAAGAATACTCATCTGACCAAAGACCAGCTGTTGCTTGCCGCAAAACTCAGTGAAGGCAAGAACAAGAACTGGTGGCAGTCGGTGGCAGATGGCATCACTGAACCACTGCGGTTGGAGGATTGGCTGCTTGATTTCCTTCATGCGCCAGCTACTACTCAGCTGAAGATGGATGAAACAGTGTGGAATGTGTTTCGCAGTGAAGTATATCAGCTTATCGATAAACCTCAAACTGAACAACCTGCCGTGGCGATGGCACAGGAGGTGGTAAATACCATCATGCAGTCATTGGCAGACAATACAATAGATGGACTTCTGCTAAAAGTCTATTACCAATGGGCTGATAGCACGGAGAAGATTGATACGCTGCGGAAGTATGCTGACAATTACGTACTTCCTGCAGACATCAATCCGTTGAAGGCTCATCCCAACCATCCTTTTGCAGCACTTGACCGCCAGTTGATGCTGATGCTCAGCAATGCCATGAAGCTGCATCAGGACACGAAAGTGTTAACCAAATTCATTAAGCAACGCACACAAGACAGAAAAGCAAAGACGTTCAAGCCACTGTGGTTGCAGAGTGTTTTGCTTCTTTGCACGTTTAAGGTAGAAGGTTTAGGGCATGTCGCCACCTATCAAGATATGAGCACCTATTACAGGCAGCATTTTGCTGCTCTTGATACTGCCATGCGCCGTATTTATACAGCTTGGTTGAGCGACCCAGCCACCCTTCGCCCTCTGCAGGAACATTATACCATCTTGAATAATGAACTGCTGACCTACTGGTTCAGTTTAAACGACAACTATGTTGCAACACAGAAAGACATTGTGGCGAATGCTCTTTCTGGCGGCATACGTACTGCTGTAATTGTCTGTGATGGGCTACGCCTTGAAATAGCAGAAGCTGTTGTGGAAGGCATCATAGACAAGAATGTAAAGATAGACAAGAAAACGGCGCTGGCGGTTCTACCTTCTGTTACAGAAAACGGCATGAGTGCCTTATATGGATGCAGTGAGCCTACAACGAATGCTCAATCCAGATATAACACCTTGAAGTCGGCCTATGATGATGTGGTCATCATGCCTCTCAATATGCTGAATGATGGTGTTACTGCCCATCGTCTTGTACTCAACTATGGGGATATTGATGAAGTGGGTGAGAAAAAGCAGTTGGGCGCACTGGAAGACATTACAAACTACGAGCCGAAACTCAGGGAAAAGATAGCTCATCTATTCCGACTTGGATATAACAAGATAGTACTTACCACTGACCACGGCTTTGTTCTTACAGGTCTCCTGGACGAAGCAGACAAAGAACCACGTCCAGAAGGGAACGTCCAGAAAATCGAAGAACGCTATGTATTGACAGAGGAGCCCCTGAAAACTTCGAATCTGATAGAAAGGACTGGTCGTTATTTCAACAGCAACTATCAGTATTATGCCAAGACCGACAAACCGTTTAAGACAACTGGCAGGTATGGCTATTCTCATGGTGGCTTTACTCCACAAGAGTGCATCATACCAGCGTATGAATTGAGCATTGAGACCAACGACATGGCACTTGGAGTAATAATTTCAAACAAGAAGGAGCTGAAGGCTGTGACAGGCAACTATTTCACGGTGAAATTACTTGCCGAAGGCTGTGAGTCAGATCTATTCTGCAATGAGCGGAAGGTCAAATTGCTGTTGTTTGCAGGGAACAAAATGGTATCTGGCAATCAGATTTACTCGATGAAGCCAGGTGATACTATCCATGCCGAGTTTGAAATGACAAATGGTATAGATAAGGTAGTTCTTGTAGATAAAGAGACTTCAGTCCAAATAGACAGTTGCAGCATCATAAAGTCTGCATCGAGAGATCTTGATGGCCTTTTGTAACGATTAACGAGTAAAAATATGATAGAGCTTGATTCTAAATTGTTAGACCAGTTCAAGGGGTATGTAGTCCGTAAGGATGTGGTTCGCTCCGTGAAGGGTGGTGCAAATGTTCCTGTCTTTGTTTTGGAATATCTTTTGGCTAATTCGTGCAGCACAGATGATGAGGAAAAGATCCAGGAAGGCATAGAGAATGTGAAACGTGTGCTGCGTGACCATTATGTGAATCCAGACGAAGCCACACTTGTTCAGGTAAAGATACGAGAACAAGGTACTTATAAAATCATTGATAAGATAAGTGTTCGCCTCGATCCCTCAAAAGACAAGTATTGGGCTGAATTGTCAAATCTTGCCATTCGTGATGCAAATATTTCAGAAGAGATAATCAGTCAGCATGAAAAGATGATGACTGGTGGAATATGGGCAATCATTGACATGGATTATGACTCAACCCAGATGATAGGGAAAAAGATATTTCCTTTTGTGGTCAGTAAAGTGCGCCCCATCCAGCTTTCCACTTTCGAGGAGGAAAGGATTGCCAGAGCACGCAGTTTGTTCAATAATGAAGAGTGGCTAGACGTACTCCTCCGTAGCGGAGGCTATGAACCTGAGTCAGAAGGAATGACTGACCGAATGAAAATGCTGTTGTTGTCACGCTTCATTCCGTTGGTAGAGTCGAACTTCAACATGGCCGAACTTGGACCTCGTTCTTCAGGAAAGTCATTCGTTTTCAAGGAGCTTTCACCCTATTCCATGCTTGTCAGCGGTGGACAGGGAACTGCTGCGTCCCTTTTTGTCAACAACTCCAGTGGTCAAATTGGAGCAGTCGGCAGATGGGATGCCATTTGCTTTGACGAGTCAACGGATGAATTGTTCAAGGATAAAGAAGTTGTTCCTTTGATGAAGGATTACATGGAAAGTGGCAGTTTCTCCAGAGCTGGAAAGGCAGGAGAGAAAGCTGCCAATGCCTCCATTATTTTGAATGGCAATATCAATCAACCAGTCGAGACTGTCTTACAGACATCACATCTGTTCTCTCCGTTCTCGGATAAAATCTGTAATGATACCGCTTTCTTGGATCGTATCGGGTTCTTCCTTCCTGGTTGGGAGGTGATGAAGTTTGCCCCATCAAACTTCACCAATCATTTTGGGTTCAGTACTGACTTCTTCAGCGAGTTCCTTCATTCCCAAAGGAAGATGACTTATACTGATGTCATCGACAAGTATTTCACCCTTGGCGCACAGATGAAGCAGCGTGACACGAAACCTGTTCGCAAGACGGTTTCTGGGCTGATCAAGTTGATGCACCCAGATGGGAACTTCACCAAAGAAGATGTACGAAAGTATCTTGTCTGGGCAATAGAAATGCGTCGGCGCGTGAAAGAACAATTGAAACGTATTGGCGGCATGGAGTTCTGGGACACGAATTTCTCATATATAGACAAGGAAACACAAGAAGAGTATTTTGTATCTGTCCCAGAAGAACGTGGAACAAACCTGATAGAGGATGCTCCGCTTCAGCCTGGCACCTGTTACACAGCTACGAGCGACGGTGACAAGGTGTCGCTTGTAAAGATAGAAGTGATTACCATGCCTGGCAACGGCAAACTTACTGTGACCGGTAGCAACTCGATAGAAGCCAAGGAGGATATAAAGAACACATACAACTATATTCGAGCTAATGAAAGGGCTATTCTCTCACAAAAGCACTCGCTGTTGCACCTTGACGTAACAGTCCAAGTGACAGTACTGCTGGGTGTAGGTGTTCATAAGGGGATTGGTGGTGCTGTATTCGCGGCCATTGTGTCTTCTGTGTTCGGACGTAACCTGAAATCTGGTCTTGGTGTCATCGGCAATATCAGCATTGGTGGCGCTATTGAACGCGCTCTGAATTTCAACGACCGTGTATCAATGCTATCCGAAAACGGTGCCAAGAATGTGCTTGTTCCTATGGATAATCTTGCAGAAATGGCTACTCTTCCTGCAACTATTCTTGGCAAGACCGATATTCCTTTCTATGCGAATACCCAGATGCTCATTCAGAAGATGATATAATCTCCAGCTCGCGGAAAGAAATAACGGTTAATTGTCCTGACAAATTTATCAAGAAGAAAGCAACTCGCCCCAAGTGTCACGACTTTTCTGAATCTATCAACTTACTGATAGCAAGCTGCAAACAATCGGCTTGCTATTCTTTTTTCTGCCTTTAGAAATCAAACTCGGGGATTCAAATCAATAATGGAATAATGATGACTTGCTGCGAAAAGTATGGCAAAATGATTTCTTTATTTGATGGCAGCGGTATAATTGTGCCACCCAAAACGGTTTCGAATGTACCAGGCATAGCAGTTTCGAATATGCCACCCGTAGCGGAAACAAATGTACCACCTTTAGTGGCATCGTCAAGGTCGTTTTTCAGGTATCATGATTATCTTTGTGGAGTGAAACCACAACAATAATAATATATTGAGGAGAGGTCAAATGTCCGTTTGATAGTGAAAAATCGTCATCGAATACGAGAAAGAACAATACCCAATAAAAAAGGCAACAAAATCTGTTAGCATAGGAATGAAAAGGCAAGCCGCAATGCAGTCGGCTTGCTTTTTTGTCATCTATTCGGATTAATTGGTTAATTTTGCAAATTGGAGTAGGCAATACAATCTTTTTGTTGAAAAAAAGCAATTTTTGGCGATGAATAATCAATTCGTCGCGTAGTTTGCGACGGTTGGCTCTTATTTTTGCCGCCATCCAACAAAAAAAAACTTACTACTATGCTAAACTCCAGAAATTCATTTTTAAGAGAGGTTATCATCGACAGATGCCTCCGCAGCAAAGTACCTATGTCCCGAAAGGAAATCGAGAACGAACTCTCCAAGTTTCTTGAAGCACATGATGAAAGCAAAGGCGATTCGAAAGACACCGTCCTAAGGGATATCAATAGCATCGAAGATCGATGGGGCGTCAAAGTAAATAGGATTAGAAAGGGAAAGGTAGTATATTACCAGTACGCTGAACCCTGCTTCTCAATCTATCAATCAATTCTTAAGGCTGAGGACCTTGTCAGAATAAGGGAAACCATCAAGGTCCTGAGAAACTATGTAGGTTTGCCTCATTGTGAATGGATTGAAGATATTAGTGCAAGATTACAGGCTTATACATTCAGCGAACCTGACGAAGATCCCATTGTGTGCTTCTCTCACAATCCCGACTATGCCGACAACCTTAAGCATTTCAATCCGCTGTTCGAATACATCAAGTCGAAATCTGCCATTGAGCTTACCTATAAGAAATTCAATAGCGAGAAGGAGACAACTCGCATCCTTCATCCTTACCGACTTAAAGAATTTGACTCTCGATGGTATGTTGTAGGTTGGTGCAAAGAGCATCCCGACCATCCTTCTTGTTATGGCTTGGAACGAATCATCAACTTCATCAAGAGCGGAGAAGTATTTGTTGAGAATCCTGGTTTTGACATCGAAGAATATTTTCGCTCGATGTATGGTATTACCATCTACGATGGATCTGTGCCACAAGAGGTACTCTTTTGGGTGAGTAATGACCAATATCCCTACATTAAAACCAATCCCATCCACGAGAGTCAGAAGTTTGTACGTGAGGAGGATGGTGGCAAGATCATCAGTCTGCATCTCTTCATCAACTATGAGCTCGTGATGCGCTTGTTCTCCTATAACATAGGCGTGAAGGTGCTTGCTCCTGCAGAACTTCGTCAGGAGATGAAGAAGAGAGTGAAAATCATGTATGATTACTACTACAACGAATAGAGAACCCGAACCTATGGCAAGGAAGATGTACCCTTGCCTAAGGTTTTTGCATTAATAATTCTTTTCACACACAACTTCGTATGAACAAAGAAAACTTCGACAATGATGAACCAATCCATCATTTCGAGGGCAAGGGTCTTTTGCATTCTTGCCCGAGTTCACTAACCTTAGCCCAGACGGGCAATTCTTCTTCTCCAAACACACAATCACCACATGCTACCATTTCTCCACCTGTAAAGCAATCACTACACAAATTACTTGGATTGCTGAAGTGGCTATCTATCTTCAGACCAAGCAAACACACTTCTCCATCTATAGTAAACTTAAACTACTATTTCATCGAGAACCGAACTATAGAAAATAATAACAACTTATCATATAATAATGCAATGAAAATAATTAGTCAAGTCTTGAATAATTATGGTACTATTCAAGAGAACAACTTCTACGGCAAGAATGAACAGCAGAGCAACGAGAATGAAGGTAAAGAAGATGTCGAGGATGTCGACCATACGGAAGTTGTGGAAGTGAAGCCTGCGCCTAAAAGAGATGATAGCCAGCCTGGAATTATTCGTTTCTTTGCTCAAAGATCAAAAGCACGGCCCATATTATCTTGGTTACATGAAACGACTGACGATCTTGAAACACCGAAAGAGAGATTGTTGAATGTCCGTGCAGTCTATGAGGCAGGTCATTTCACACAACGTATCCCCTACGAAATATACGTTGAAGAATTCGGACCTATAACCAGATCCAGATACAAATATTGGATGGGTGAAGAGCTCAAATATAACAGAAAGAACATAGATGACATCATAGAGCAATTCCCTTTTTGAATGTCAATCGCTGGCAAGTCAAATTTGCAGATAGGTATTACTATACTTCAAAAAAGTGCCAATAATGGCAAATTTTGGTCGTAGTTCTTGGTTGGATGAATAAAACCAGCTATTATTGCACTACCAAAATCTGCCAATATTGGCAAAAATTAGTAATAGCACAATGGAAATCAAAAGAGACAGATATCTTCGTCAGCTTATAGAAAGCCGTCAGAATGGCTTCATCAAAGTGGTAACAGGTATCCGCAGATGCGGCAAGTCTTACCTCTTAAATGTGTTGTTTTATCACTATCTATTGGATAATGGCGTTCCCGATAATCACATCATCCGTGTTGACCTTGAAGATCGTATGAACAAGGATTTGAGGAATCCAGATGTGATGCTCCACTTTGTTCATGATAGAATCAAGGACAAGGATCCTTACTATATAATTATTGACGAGGTACAGATGATGGATGAGTTCGTGGATGTGCTGAACAGTTTTCGCCACATTGAAAACGCCGATACGTACGTGACAGGCAGCAACTCCCATTTTTTGTCTTCAGACATTCCCACAGAATTTCGTGGCCGTGGAGAGTCCATTCATGTGAACCCTCTATCTTTTGCAGAATTCTTTTTAGCTAAGGGGGGTGACAAGCAGGATGCTTGGCGCGAATACTATACTTACGGAGGATTACCTCTCATTCAGTCTTTTGATACTGAAGAAAAGAAGATAAACTATCTGAAAGATTTATTCGAGACTGTCTATTTAGCAGATATCATTGAGAGGCATAAAATCAAGAATGAACATGAAATGCGAGAACTGGTTCTCATTATGGCATCTGCTATCGGTTCTTCTTGCAATCCCACTAAGTTATCGAATACTTTCAAGAGCGTGAAGAATGTGAAGATTAGCAATAAGACCATATCTAACTATCTAAATTACTTGTCTGAGTCTTTTCTTCTTAATAAAGCCATTCGTTACGACATTAAGGGTAAGAAATACATCAACACGCTTTCAAAGTATTACTTCTCTGATATCGGACTAAGAAATGCAGTTTTAGATATGCGTCAACAAGAGGAAACACATATCATGGAGAATATCATCTATAACGAATTGATCACACGTGGTTGCAGAGTAGATGTTGGAATGGTTGAGATCAAGAAGAAGGATAAGGACGGGAATTGGATGCGCATACAACTAGAGGTAGACTTTGTTGCCAGCATTGGCAGCAAAAAATACTATGTGCAGTCTGCCCTTACCATACCTGATAGGGAAAAGGAAGTCCAGGAATCACGTTCACTTATGAATATCAATGATTCTTTCAAAAAGATTATAGTCGTGAAAGACCACATTATGCCGCGTCGTAATGAAGAAGGTATAGTAACCATTGGCCTCTTAGATTTCCTGCTCAACGAGGATAGTCTAAACATTTAATCAAGTGTTCTCTTGTCTTTTTGCTCCAATTTTCAATTTGAAAAACGGGACAAATCGGGACTCCAACGGGACTTTTCGGGACTTTTTAAAATCTCCGGCAAAGAAATTTGTCGGGGATTTTTTTTGTGCCTAAATTTGTCACAGCAAAATGTCTAACCAAATTATAATATCTATGGCACTAAAACAAAAACTGAAAAGTGAACGAGGCTCGGGGAACGAAGCCCTGATGGATCTGTTCCTCACTTTGGATCCTCAATCGTTCGCATCGGTGGCAAAGAGGCTCAGCAATCTGTTCGATGCAGACAAGAAGAGCTTCAATCTGCTGCTCGATAAATTCGATGGACTCAAGGGATCACCAATGGAGGGTAGCGTCGATGAACATCGCACGAAGAAGTTCATCGGAAAGACGACTGTCAACGATTTACTGATAGATATGCTCTGGCACTATTGGAATGGACAACAGCAATACGCTGGCGGCTATCTGAAGCGAATGTTGCCTAAACAAAAGGAGAACGAACCCGCCCTCGCCTTCAGACAACGTATGCACGAAATGAATGATGTGCTTGGTATCCTCTTTGTGCATGTGCTTCGCGAATGTGATTATTTCAAGAGATAATTCGTTTATAGATGTTATGCTCTTCGAGCAGAAATCAAGGAGGAAATCTAATGTGGAAATTGCAGCTTGTCCCTACAATTGTATGACTGAACAACAATTCCTCAAAAGATTTCCACAATGATTTCTTGCCGCAGGCAATTCCAATAATGAATATTGTCCGGACAAAATAAAATTATTAATTGTTAATTATTAATTGTTAATTGTAAACCTATGTTAGTACAAAAAGTGAAAGTGACAGCGGTAGGTGACCCAGTTGCTTACCAGAAGAAAGAGAACAACACCCCTTTGAAGACTCCTGATGGTCAGGATGTGGTCGGCTATCGCCGACAGGTATTGTTCGAGAGTCGTGATTACAAGAAGGATTCCATACCCGTTACTGTGTTCAGCGACACACGCGAGTCCCCCTTCTCTGTGGGTATGGAGGGCGACCTTCAATTCCTCTGCGAAGTTCGCGAGTCGAAGAAGGAGGATGGTGAATCACGTCTCTATGCCGAGATCAAGTTGATCAACTTCACACCTTCTTGATTTACAAAAAGGGCGAAAAATGGATTTAAGAAGAGGGAACTGTCCGATGACAGTTCTGATGCTAAGCCTGGCAGTGCCATCTGAAAGCAAGCTTTCATCTGTCCCTTCCAAACTTATCATCACCCCTTCAGGGCCTCCCTCTTCTTAAATCGAAAATCGCCTTCGGCAGCAAAATCTTAAAAATACGTCTATCCCAATATTTTATGGATAAAATTCTGCTTGTCCGAATAATGGCACACAGATAGCTCAGAAAACACAGATTTTTTCTTTTTAACGTTAATGTCCATTAATGAATCGTTAATTATTCGTTAATGATTATGGGACAAGACGACATAACCTCTATTAATGGTTAATTAACGGCAAATTATACGGTCATTAACGTTGAAGTACAATGGACGATCAAATATATTTTAGTATTTTGCTGCGATAGCGATTTTAAGGGGATTGAATGAATGCCCCATAGGGGTGCTGGGTGGCTGACAGTCAGCAGATGGAAGCTTGCTTACAGATGATGAATGTAAGCCAGACAGCAGAGGCGCCATCGGGCGACTCCATTCAATTCCCTCCATTTTTCGTCTTTCTTCTCTCCAATTCGATAATTCGTGATAAGAAAAACTGAAACACTATAATAGATTGCGGCATGTCCCCCAAGGTACCGTGGAGGATATGCCGCGATTGTTGTATGTCCGCTAACGATTGTCGAAGGATATGCGGAGGTGGGAAGATGTCCGCTAACGTTCGCTGGAGGACATGAGGAGGTGGCAGCATGTCCCCCAACGTTCGTGGGAGGATATGTGGAGATGGAGTCATGTCCCCTAACGTTCGTTGGAGGATATGAGGAGATGGAGGCATGTCCGCTAACGTCCGTTACAGGATATGCGTCGATAGGAGGCATGTCCGCTGACGTTCGTTGAAGGATATGCGTCGATAGGAGCATGTCCGCTAAGGTTCATTGAAGGATATGCAACGATAATAGCATGTCCTCTAATGGTTGTTGAAGGATATGCAACGATGGTAGGATGTCCTCTAACGTTCGCGGAAGGACATGGTTCTACTGAATGATGTCCTCTAACGTCCACTGGGGGACATGCGATAATTTTTTGCTATTTAGATTTGGAGATTTACAAAAAAAGTCCTATCTTTGCAGCACTCTAATTAGTGAATAGCAAATTGTACATGTAATTAATTATTAAGGCAAATCGGCAGGCCCATCCGTGAGGACAGGCCTGTTTTTTATTTATCACGAATTTGAGAATTATTGTTAGAGCGTTAAGGTGGGTATGGGGTAAAAATATATATTCCCCCAAAAAAATGTGGAAAATGTTTGGATATTCCCCAAGAAAAGTGTGTCTTTGCGGCGATTATTCCCCAATAAAAATGTAAAGGCATGAAAAGATGACTGTATAATTCGCTGAAGGATTGGAAGCAGGGAGAGGATTAGCTGCATTCAGCCTGACAGTTTTTTTAAACATGACCGTATAATGAGCCGTTAATTACCATTAATACAATGGGGTGAGGCTAAATAGTCTTGTCGGTGACATTTGAAACTTAGTGATTGATTATCGAAATAAAAAAGTGCACACATCCAATATGTGTGCACATAATTATGAATCTAATGAGGATAATTTGTGGACTCGATGACTACTTCATAAATAC
>JAEEGI010013140.1_pt1 | contig 17590 bp, 15 predicted proteins | sample 8958751 | NCBI WGS metagenome assembly JAEEGI01 (sample SAMN16246545, study PRJNA631951) | gut metagenome | biome: gut microbiome; feature: rumen; material: KS-attached | host: Bos | place: Iran: Karaj | collected 2018-10 | reverse complement strand
GTTGGTGTACGAATTTAATCTGATTCTTGCTTATCATACTCTGTTCATCTGATTTTTGTGCAAAGTTACAGGTTTTTAGGCATGAATTACGCGAATTAGCTGATTTTTTTTAATATTTCGTGTTAATTCGTGCCATTCGTGCCGTTTTTTTTATTAATTTTGCGCCAAAATGGATCTCAAGGCAACTCATAATAGGTTTTTACCCCCCATATGTCTGGCTGCAGCACTCGTTCTGAGTAGCTGTTCGGTGAGTCGTGATATTCCGGAAGACAGCTACCTGCTGAACAAAGTAAAGGTGGTTGCCGATGGTAAGTATCACGATATTAATCCGGGTAGTTTGAAGGGCTATGTGCGACAGAAACCTAACTCGCGCTGGTTCTCGGCTGTAAAATTGCCTTTGGGTGTTTATGCGATGGCGGGCAAGGACAGCTCGTGGGTGAACCGTATGCTGCGACAGATGGGCGAGGCGCCTGTTATCTACGATACGCTTCAGGCACAGCTTACTTGTAAGGATCTGCAGCAGGCCCTGCAGAACAAAGGTTATCTGGATGCTCAGGTTGAACTGTTTATCGATAAGAACAAGCATAAACTTGATGCCGTGTATGTGCTGCATCCAGGCAAGCCTTATTTTGTACGCGAACTGGATTTTGTGATCGAGGATACCACGGTGGCGCGCTTGCTGCGTGGACGTTCGTCGTTGTTGCATCAGGGTATGCAGTTCAGCGTTGAGACATTGTCGGCCGAGCGTAATGCCATCACCCAGTATCTGCAGAATCGCGGTTACTTCCGTTTCCATAAGGAGTATATTACCTATGGTGCCCGTAAAGACGAGGAGCAGCAGGGTGTTAACCTGAGGTTGTTGTTGCAACAGCAGCACAAGGCCTATACCATCGATAGTATCAAGTACGAGGGTGGTGCCGACGATCATCTGCATCTGCGCCCCAAAGTGCTGAGCGAGAATACGTTCCTGGAATCAGGAAAGCCTTATTCGGCAGAAAAGCTGCAGAATACCTATAACCACTTCGGACGATTGGGTGCTGTAAAATATACCAATATTGCTTTTGAGCAGCAGCCCGATACCACCTTGCTGGATGCTACGATTCAGGTGCAGACCAACAAGCCATCTACCATCAGTTTCCAGCCCGAAGGTACTAATACCGCTGGCGACTTTGGTGCGGCTGCCTCGCTCACTTATCAGAACCGTAACCTGTTCCGTGGGTCGGAAACATTCAGTTTGCAGTTGCGTGGCGCCTACGAGGCCATCAAGGGTTTGGAGGGTTACAGCAATCAGGACTTTACCGAGTATAGTGCCGAAACCAAACTCTCGTTCCCACGATTCATCATGCCGTTCCTGAGTAGCAGTTTCCGTCGCCGTACGATTGCCACCAGCGAATTGTCGCTGTTGTACGATGTGCAGGACCGTCCTGAGTTCCATCGTCGAGTCTTGTCAGCTGGTTGGTCGTATCTCTGGAAACCCCAGAATCATCATGATAGCTATCGTTTCGACCTGGTGAATCTGAACTATGTGTTCATGCCTTGGATTAGTGAAACTTTTAAGACAGAATATCTTGATAATACCACGAACCAGAATGTGATTCTGCGCTACAATTACGAAGACCTGTTTATTATGAAAATGGGTTTTGGTTACGTATATAACAACGGTGTGGTAGCGCTGAAAACTAATGTTGAAACAGCTGGTAATCTGTTAGGTGCCTGCTCTAAGATTTTTGGTGGCGACAGGGATGATTTAGGACAGTACAAACTCTTTAATATCGCCTATGCACAGTACGTAAAGGGCGATTTCGACTATACCCAGCAAATCTTCAAGGGTACTAACGATCAGTTGGTGTTCCACATCGGTCTGGGAGTAGCTTATCCGTATGGTAACTCTAAGGTGTTGCCATTCGAGAAACGTTACTTCTCGGGTGGTGCCAACAGCGTTCGCGGATGGTCGGTTCGTAGTCTCGGTCCCGGTCGTTACAAGGATAAGGACGGACGTATAAACTTTATTACAATGACGGGCGATCTGAAGCTGGATTTGAACGTGGAATATCGCATGAAGTTGTTCTGGAAATTCAACGGCGCTATTTTTGCCGATGCCGGTAACATCTGGACGCTGCGCGATTATCCCGATCAGCCTGGCGGACAGTTTAAGTTTAATACCTTCCTGAGCGACTTGGCTGTGAGCTATGGTGCCGGTTTGCGACTGAACTTCGACTATTTTATTCTGCGCTTCGATTTGGGTATGAAAGCCATCAATCCTGCTTTCGAGATTGAGTCGGAAGCTCACTACCCACTTCTCCATCCCAAGTTGAGTCGCGACCTTGCCTTCCACTTTGCAGTAGGTATGCCATTCTAATTACTGTTAAAAAAGTAAAATAGTACGGCATCTCTAAATTTTAAATTCTCATTTCTCGATTATTTGTGCTACCTTTGCACGAAAATTATATTTGAGATGTTGAAGTTTATATCCTTTGGAAGCGGTAGCAGCGGTAATTGCTATTATCTGGGCACAGCGACCGACGGGCTGATTATAGATATTGGTATAGGAATACGCACACTGAAGAAGTATTGTAGAGAGTATGGTATTCAGCTTAATTCCGTGAAGCGTATCTTGATAACGCACGATCATGCCGACCACATTAAAAGTGTGGGTGCCCTGAGTCACGACTGCAACCTGCCTGTTTATGCCACACATAAAGTACACCAGGGCATAGACCAGAATTATTGTGTAACGAAGAAAGTATCGCAAGATCATAAACACGAGTTGGTAATTGGCGAGCAAGTACAGCTTGGCGACTTTAAGGTGCGCCCTTTTGCTGTGCCTCACGATGCCAGCGAGAATGTGGGCTACGAGCTGGAGGTTGAAGGTATTGTGTTTGTGGTGCTTACCGATGTGGGTAGCATTACCGACGATATCAAGCAGGCCATTAATCGTGCCAACTACCTGGTGATCGAGGCCAACCACGATGTGGAGATGCTGAAGAATGGTCCTTATCCCGCTTATCTGCAGCAGCGCATTCTGAGTGGTAGCGGACACCTGTCGAACGTATCGTGCGGCGAGGCGCTGGTTGAGAATATGAGCGAGGGCCTGAAGCACGTTTGGCTGTGCCACCTGAGCGAGGAGAACAATCATCCTGAGTTGGCACGTAAGACGGTAGAGACCATCCTGCGCAGTCATGGTGTGATTCCTGGCAAGGATGTGGAGCTGGAAGTGCTGAAGCGCAAGACACCAACAGGAGTCTACGAGATTAAAGATTAAACATTAACGTTTATGGTGGAGGTAATTGTAAAAGACGAGGATTTGCAGCAGGCTGCACTCGAGGGAATGGATGAGTTCCTGGATGTGTTTGTAAAGGCTATCTACGATGCTATCGGTGGCGAACTGACTGCCGAGAGCATGGCCAAGTTGAATGCCGACCAGCTGACATTGCTGGCCTGGAACATTCTGCACGAAGAGGTGATGGATGGCGGATTTGTACAGCTGATTTACAACGGCTACGGTCCCTTCATCTTTAAGAACCCCCTGGCCAAAGCACTGCGCCAGTGGGATATGCGTGCCCCCTCAAAGTTGATTTACGATGCCCACACCCTGTGGCTGAAATATCGCGAAGAGATTGAAACCGAGAAGAGCGACGAGGATTTCATGGCTATGTTCGAGCAGTATCCTGAGTTCGAGAATCTGGATGATATCTTTATCGAGAACGAGGAAGAGTGGACCGAGGATATCGCCCATTATGTGGACGATCACCTGGACAACTTCGCGAAGATCATTTAATAGTAAGAGATGAACAAGACAGAAGAACAGTTACGCAAAAAGAGTCCTGTACAGATTCGCAACAAGAAGGCCTCGTTCGAGTACTTCTTTGTTGAAACCTATACTGCAGGCATCGTGCTTACCGGTACGGAGATTAAGAGCATCCGACTGGGTAAGGCGAGCTTGGTGGATACCTATTGCGTGGTGCTTAACGGCGAACTGTGGGTGAAGGGCATGAACGTTAGTCCTTACTTCTACGGTTCGTACAACAACCACGAAGCCAAACGCGACAGAAAGCTGTTGCTAACCAAGAAAGAAATACGCGCCCTTGAGAGTGCCACCAAACAAACGGGTTTTACCATCGTGCCCACCTTGGTGTTTATCGATGACAAAGGCCGGGCCAAGGTAGATGTGGCGCTGTGTAAGGGTAAGAAGGAATTCGACAAGCGCCAGACGCTGAAGGAAAAGGAGGATCGCCGTGAAATGGACCGTGCGATGAAAGTCTGGAAATGATCGAAGATTAAACATTAAACATAAAACATTAAGGGTGAAGAAACTAAACGAGATCATAAAACAGCGTATTCTCATACTCGATGGCGGTATGGGAACCATGATAGGTGCCGTGATGGGCAAGGTGGGTAACAGCGACGAGCTGAACCTGACACACCCCGAGATAGTTTCGGATATTTATCGCAAATACCTCGAAGCCGGTGCCGATATCATCACCACCAACACGTTCAGCAGTCAGCGCATTTCGCAGGCTGAATATCATCTTGAAGACCGTGCGCATGAGATGGCCAGCGAGTCGGCACGCTTAGCCCGACAGTTGGCCAATGAGTATAGTACCGACGACAAACCCCGCTTTGTGGCAGGCTCGATCGGTCCTACCAACAAAACCCTTTCGATGTCGCCCGATGTAAGCAATCCAGCTTTCCGCGATGTGACTTACGACGAGATGCTGGAGGCTTATCAGGAACAGGCCGACGGACTGATTGAGGGTGGGGTAGATACGCTGCTGATAGAGACCATTTTCGACTCGCTGAATGCCAAATGTGCCATCGATGCCTGTATGCGCGCGATGGAAGCACGCGGGGTAGAATTGCCCATTATGGTGTCGGTAACGGTGAGCGATCTGGCTGGTCGTACGTTATCGGGTCAGACGCTTGAGGCGTTCCTGGCCAGCGTCAGCACTTATCCTATTTTCTCTATCGGACTGAACTGCTCGTTTGGTGCCACGCAGATGAAACCTTTTATCCGCGAGTTGGCCCAGAAAGCACCTTATTATATCAGCTGTCACCCCAATGCCGGATTGCCCAACGCCCTTGGTCTTTACGATGAGACCGCAGAGAGTATGGCTCCCAAGATGGGCGAGCTGGTGGATGAGGGCATCGTAAATATCATCGGTGGCTGCTGCGGTACTACCGATGAGTTTATCCGTTTATACGGTCCGCTGGTGGTTGGCAAGAAACCCCATGTGCCCGCAGAGAAATCTACCACGATGTGGCTATCGGGACTGGAACTGCAGAATGTTACTGACGAGGTGCATTTTGTGAATGTGGGTGAGCGATGCAATGTGGCGGGTTCGCGAAAGTTCCTGCGACTGATTAAGGAAAAGAAATACAACGAGGCTATCTCTATCGCCCGCAAACAGGTGGCCGATGGAGCCTTGGTAATTGATATCAATATGGACGATGGCTTGCTGGATGCCAAGCAGGAGATGACAACCTTCCTGAATATGATTGCAGCCGAGCCTGATATCGCTAAAGTGCCCGTGATGATCGACTCGTCGAACTGGGAGGTGATCAAAGCCGGACTGAAGTGCGTGCAGGGTAAGAGCATCGTCAACTCAATCTCGCTCAAAGAGGGCGAGCAGAAGTTTATCGAGCACGCTCAGGATGTGATGCGTTATGGTGCTGCTGTGGTGGTGATGTGTTTCGACGAAGAGGGACAGGCCACTACCTACGAGCGTCGTATCGAGATAGCCTCACGTGCCTATAAGATTCTTACCGAGCAGGTGGGTATGAACCCGCTCGACATCATCTTCGACCCCAATATCCTGGCCATTGCTACGGGTATGGAGGAGCATGATGCCTATGCTATCGACTTTATCCGCGCTACCGAATGGATTAAGCAGAATCTGCCCGGTGCACACGTCAGCGGTGGTGTGAGTAACCTGAGTTTCTCGTTCCGCGGTAACAACTATATCCGCGAGGCCATGCATGCCGTATTCCTGTATCACGCCATTCAAGTAGGAATGGATTTCGGTATCGTAAATCCTTCAACCAAAGTTACTTATGCTGATATTCCTCAGGATCAGCTTGAAGTAATCGAGGATGTGGTGCTGAACCGCAAGAAGGGTGCATCGGAGGTTCTGATTGAATTGGCCGGTAAGATACTCGAGGAAGAATTAGCCAAGAAAGAAGCGGGTGGCGCCACGAGCGAAAACACCCCTTTTCAGGACCGCGCCCAGACGCCAGTTGAAGAGCGATTAGCCCAGGCGTTGATTAAGGGCGACGGCACATTCTTGGAGGAAGATTTGAAAGAGGCCCTGCCTAAGTTTACCCATGCGGTACAGATTATCGAGGGGCCGCTGATGGCAGGTATGAATACCGTAGGTACGCTGTTTGGTGAAGGAAAAATGTTCCTGCCGCAGGTGGTGAAAACAGCCCGCACCATGAAGCAGGCCGTTGATATCCTGCAGCCCTACATCGAAGCTGAGAAAACCGAGAGCACCACTTCGGCAGGTAAAGTGCTGTTGGCTACCGTTAAGGGCGACGTGCACGATATCGGTAAGAACATTGTGAATGTGGTGATGGCCTGCAACGGCTACGAGGTATTGGATATGGGTGTGATGGTGCCTGCCGAGCAGATTGTGAAAAAGGCTCAGGAGGAGCACGTGGATATGATTGGTTTGAGCGGCTTGATAACCCCCAGCTTAGAGGAGATGGTGAACGTGGCCGAAGAGCTGAAGAAAGCCGGTTTGGATATCCCCATCATGATTGGTGGCGCTACCACCAGCGAGCTGCATGTCGCTTTAAAAATTGCCCCCGTTTATGGCGGTCCGGTAGTATGGATGAAGGATGCCTCGCAGAATGCACTGGTTGCCCAGAAGCTGTTGACCGACAAGCAGGCGGTGGAGCATGAACTCGACCAGAAGTACGAAACCCTGCGCGAGGAATATCACCAGGAGCAGGCTCAGATTGTGTCACTCGAAGAAGCAAGAAAGAACAAATACAAATATGAAGAATAAATACCTATTGATGGCTCTCGCCCTGATGCTGGCGATGACAACTTGGGCTCAGAAGCGAGAAATGCGCGGAGCCTGGATACAGTGTGTAAACGGACAGTTCCAGAATCTTGGTACCAAGAAGATGCAGCAAACGCTTACCTATCAGCTGGACGAGTTGAAGAAGGATGGCGTAAACGTGATTATCTTCCAGGTGCGCCCCGAGTGCGATGCGCTCTACGAGAGTAAGATTGAGCCTTGGAGCCGATTCCTGACCGGCACACAGGGTAAGGCCCCCAATCCTTATTGGGATCCCCTGCAGTGGATGATCGACGAGTGCCACAAGCGCGATATGGAGCTGCACGCATGGATTAACCCCTTCCGTGCAAAGACCAAGACCACCCATCAGTTGGCCAATAACCATATTGCCGTTCGCAAGCCCTATAGCTGTTTTGCTTACGACGATTTGTTTATCCTGAATCCTGGTATGCAGGAAAACCGCGATTATATCTGTATGGTTGCCAAGGATATCGTAGCCCGTTACGATGTGGATGGTATCCATATGGACGATTATTTCTATCCTTACCCCGTGAAGGGACTGAGCATTCCCGACGATGAGCTGTTCCACGATCACTCTAATGGTATCAAGGACCAGAACGACTGGCGCCGTTATAACGTAAACCTGTTTATCGAGCAGTTCTATCAGGCCATCCACGAGGTTAAGCCATGGGTAAAGGTGGGCATCTCGCCATTCGGTATCTATCGTAACAAAAAGAGCTCGCCTGTGGGCAGTAACACCAACGGCACCCAGAATTACGATGATTTGTATGCCGACATTCTGTTGTGGGTAAACAATGGTTGGTTGGATTATTGCGTGCCCCAGTTGTACTGGGAGATTGGCAATAAGGCTGCCGATTATGCAACCCTGATTAAGTGGTGGAATCAGCATGCCGCCAACCGTCCGCTGGTGATTGGTGAGGATGTTGAGCGCACCGTGAAATATCCCGATTTGCAGAACCCCAACAAGCACCAGATGGATGCCAAGATGAATCTGCACCGTGCTAACCCAGCTGTGAAGGGTACCGTACTGTGGTATGCCAAGGCTGCTGTTGATAATGTGGGTAATTACGGCACCTTGCTGCGCACCAAGTACTGGCAGAATCCTGCCTTGCAGCCCGAGATGCCTTTCCTTAGCGATAAGGCTCCTAAGAAGGTAAAGAAGCTGGCACCCGTTTGGACCGAGGATGGTTACATCCTGTTCTGGACGCCCACCCACAGCAAGCACTGGGATCAGCACCCCAACAAGTTTGTGGTGTATCGTTTTGCCAAGGGCGAGAAGGTGAATGTAAATGATGCCTCGAAGATTGTGGCCATCACCGATAAGCCCTTCTACAAGCTGCCTTACGATGAGGGTAAGGAGAAGTTTACTTACGTGGTAACTGCTCTGAACCGTATTCAGAACGAGAGCAAACCTGCTTCGAAGAAGATAAAATTATAAGAACAATGAAAGGGTTGATAGGAGGAATTTTTGCTGTGATGCTGATGGCTGCCTGTGGCGGCAGGAGCATGAGTGCTGAGGAGATGCAGCACAAGTTAGACAGTATTCAGAAGATAGAAGCTGCCGAGCGATTGGCGGCTCAGGGTATCAACTTGGCTGATGCCGATAACCCGCTGAAGCAGTTCTACGACAGCTTGAACCTCCTGCCATTACCCATTACCTATAGCGATGAGCTGGTGCGTTACCTGCCCGATTTCAAACCCGTGCCTCAGGATATTGCCAAGGCATTGGAGCTGGAGGGTAACAACAAGCAGAAAGCCATCTCGCTATCCGAGTCATTAGGTGCACGCCTGATGATTCTGGCTGCCGATGAGGAAGACGACAGATACTCTTTGTGGCTGTATTCTTTAGACAACGATTATCTGCCTGTAGATAAACTCTGTTTGTACGCGATTGATGAGGAGGCCGATCTCGACGATTTCGGTGCCGAAGACATCCTGCAGTACTTTACCATCACGAGTGATTACGAAATTCATTTGATGGACTACTCGAAGGAAGCCCACAAAACACGCACAGAGGAAGTGTTTACGCTAGATGCCCAGCGTAATTTCCAGTTGCAAAAAAGTGAGGAGTTAGATTAGTCGGCCAGCAGCTGCTTCAGGAACGCATCCAGATCTTCGTCCAAACCCTTCATCAGTTCGGGATCGAAAATCACGGTCTCGTCGTCAACCAGATACAACTCGGCTACCGACTCCTTGTCTTCATTCTCCAGTACAAACGAGAATGGTTTCAGAATCGACATATTCTCGATGGTATCCTTCATCTTATCCAGACACTTGCGGAACACGGCAGGTATCTCTTCGAAGAAATTGTCGGATGTATCGCCAATCCAGTCTTCGATGATGCAACGGTTAATCTCTTCGTCGTTATCGTCGAACGCCATCAGCTCGCCGGTATCCTGCGTTACGCGGAAGTGGATATCGGTCATTACATTAGCCTCCTGTGTAGGAGGAAACTTGTCGGCTATCTTACGGATAGCACGCTCAATCTGCTGCTGAGCTAGTTCGGTTGCTTTCATCTTTCTTTTTGTATTAATTCTGCGACAAAAGTATAAAAAATCTTTGGTAATTGCAAACGATTACGATTATTTTTGCTAAAAAACCGCATTTTCGCTTGTTTTATTCAGCAGATTGTCGTACCTTTGCAAAATGTAATGTCTACTTAGCAAATTAATGAGTAATAAGATAACACATTCGGGAACCGTTAAAAGTATTATGGATGGATGCATCAAGGTGCAGATTGTCCAGACCTCGGCGTGTGCTGCCTGTAAGGTGGCTTCGCACTGTAACGCTGCCGAATCGAAAATAAAGATTGTGGATGTGTTTACCACCGATACCGCAAGCTACCAAGTAGGGCAGGAGGTTACCGTGTGGGCATCGAAGGATGTGGCCAACCGCGCCCTGTTGTTGGGCTTTGGCGCACCTTTCTTATTATTAATATGTGTACTGATGATAGCCCTGAAGCTTACAAGCGATGAGGGGCTTGCTGCGTTGGTGGCCTTAGCGTCGTTGGTACCTTACTATCTGGCGCTGTGGGCGATGAAGAACCGCATCCAGCAGCAGATAGCCTTCAATATCGAGAAATAATTATAGTAACTAAAACAAATAGATTATGAATTTCATCTTGATTGCAGTAATTGTACTTGGAGCTATCGCCTTGATAGCTGCTATTGTGCTTTTTGCAGCCTCCAAGAAGTTCGCTGTCTATGAGGATCCCCGTATTGCGCAGGTGGGCGAGTTGTTGCCCGGAGCCAATTGCGGTGGATGCGGATTCCCTGGTTGTAGCGGTATGGCCGATGCCCTTGTGAAGGGTGCCGATGCCGGAAGCCTCGACGGACTGATGTGTCCTGTTGGTGGCGCTGAGACCATGGGAAAGGTAGCCGACTTGTTGGGGATGGCCATCGCCAATTCCGAGCCGATGGTTGCCGTAGTGCGTTGTAACGGTACTTGCGAGCACCGTGCCAAAATTGCCGAGTATTCGGGTTTGCGTACCTGTGCCGCTATGCATGCTTGTGGTGCTGGCGAAACAGCTTGCGGTTTTGGCTGTCTGGGTTGTGGCGATTGTGTGGCTGCCTGCCAGTTTGGCGCTATCAGTCTGAATCCTGAGACAGGAATCCCCGAGGTCGACGACGAGAAGTGTACCTCGTGTGGTGCTTGTGTAAAGGCTTGTCCGCGTAACATCATCGAGCTGCGCAAAAAAGGTCCAAAGAACCGTCGCGTGTTCGTTTCGTGTGTGAACAAGGACAAGGGCCCTGTTGCCATGAAGGCTTGTGCCGTTAGCTGTATTGGTTGCGGCAAGTGCGAAAAGGAGTGTAACTTTGGTGCGATTACCGTTGAGAACAACCTGGCTTACATCGACCACACCAAGTGCCGTTTGTGCCGCAAGTGTGTCACCGTTTGTCCTAAGCATGCTATCGTGGATGTTAACTTCCCAACGCCTGCACCTGCACCAAAGCCCAAAGAACCTAAAAAAGAAGAGGAGGCAAAAGCATGAAGATAAAAACATTTAGTATGGGTGGTATCCACCCTGCAGAGAATAAGCTTACCCACGAGGTGGCCACCAAGGTAGCAGCGCTGCCTAAGCAGGCCATTTTCCCATTGGGTCAGCATATCGGTGCGCCTGCCAAACCCGTGGTCCAGAAGGGCGACAAGGTAAAGGTAGGAACCATGATTGCCGAAGCTGGCGGTTTTGTGTCGGCACCTATTTTCTCGTCGGTCAGCGGTACCGTATTCAAGATTGATACGGCTATCGATGCTACCGGTTATCGCAAGCCCGTGATTATCATCAATGTCGAGGGCGATGAGTGGGAAGAGAGTATCGACCGTTCAGATAAACTTGAACTGGTGGCAGCTCATCCCGAGCTCACTCCCGAGGAGATTGTAAAGCGTGTACAGAACGCCGGTGTAGTAGGTATGGGTGGTGCTTGTTTCCCCACCTTTATCAAGTTGACACCTCCACCAACAGCTAAGGCCGAGTGCGTGATTATCAACGCTGTAGAGTGCGAGCCTTACATCACAGCCGACTATCGCCTGATGATGGAGCATGCCGATGAGATCTTGGTTGGACTTGAGCTCCTGATGATGGGCGCCAAGGTAACCAAGGGTTATATCGGTATCGAGACCAACAAGCCTGCTGCTATCGAACTGCTCACTGCAAAGTGCAATGAAAAGTTCAATGGCACCCAGTATCAGGTTGAGGTTGTGCCTTTGAAGCAGCGCTACCCACAGGGTGGTGAGAAGCAGTTGGTTGATGCCGTGATTAATCGTCAGGTACCCGCACCTCCTGCCATCCCTGTAAATGTGGGCGCTATCGTACAGAATGTGGGTACAGCCTTTGCCGTTTACGAGGCTGTGATGAAGAATAAACCCCTGTTTGAGCGTTACACCACCGTTACCGGTAAGAAACTGCAGAACCCAGGCAACTTCCTGGTGCGTATGGGTACACCGATGAAGGATTTGATCGACGCTTGTGGCGGTATGCCCGAGGGCGATAACAAACTGCTGGCTGGCGGACCTATGATGGGTAAGGCCCTTACTTCGGTAGAGGTGCCCATCTGCAAGGGAACCAACTCGGTAACCATTATCTCTGATGATGAGGCTCGCCGTAAGGATGCCCAGCCTTGTATCCGTTGCGCCAAGTGCGTAGGTGTTTGTCCGATGGGCTTGGAGCCTTACCTGCTGGCAAAACTCTCAGAGGTAAAGAACTGGGAGCGTGCCGAGAGCGAGGATATCACCAGTTGTATCGAGTGCGGCTCGTGTCAGTACACTTGTCCGGCTTATCGTCCGCTGTTGGATAACATCCGCTTGGGTAAGAGCACGGTGATGGGTATCATCCGCGCCCGCGCCGCCGCAAAAAAATAAAATGTTTAATCTTTAATGTTTAACGTTTAATGTCTAAGTTAATAGTTTCATTATCGCCACACGCTCACAGCCGCGATTCGATCGAGCGCAACATGTACGGTGTTATCATCGCCATGATGCCTGCGCTGCTCGCTTCGTTCTATTTCTTTGGCTTGGGTGCGGTTATCGTTTCCGCTACCAGTGTGGCTGCCTGCTGCTTCTTTGAGTGGGCTATCTGCAAATATATTCTGAAGAGACAACAGAACACCTTGGTCGACGGATCGGCTGTGATTACCGGTCTGCTGCTGGCGTTCAACGTGCCTTCGAACCTGCCCATCTGGATTATCCTGATTGGTGCGCTGTTTGCCATCGGCGTAGCTAAGTTTACGTTCGGTGGTTTGGGTAACAATATCTTTAACCCTGCGTTGGTGGGTCGTGCTGCCTTGCTGGTAGCTTTCCCTGCCCAGATGACCACTTGGCCTAAGATTGGACAGTGGGATACCTATCTCGATGCCGAGACAGGTGCCACACCGCTTTCGATTATCAATTCGGCCATCCGTATGGGCGATGCCTCGTTGCTCGAGCAGTTACCCTCATCATTCGACCTGTTCTTAGGTTCAAGTTCGGGTGGTGCTGGTGCCATGGGCGAGATTTGTGCGTTGGCCCTGCTGTTGGGTCTGGCCTTTATGCTCTATAACCGCATTATCACTTGGCACATTCCTGTATCCATCCTTGGTACTGCGTTTGTGTTCTCAGGTTTGTTGCATCTGGCTAATCCTGTTTATCCTGATCCATTTACCGTGCTGCTTACCGGTGGTATGATGCTGGGTGCCATCTTTATGGCAACCGATTATGTTACCAGTCCTATGACACCAAAGGGTCAGTTGATTTATGGTGTTGCCATCGGATTCCTTACTGTGGTTATCCGTAACTGGGGTGCTTATCCCGAGGGTATGTCGTTCGCCATTCTCATTATGAATGCGTTCACACCGCTCATCAACAATTATGTTAAACCAAAACGTTTCGGGGAAGTTTCGAAATAATGTAAAAATTTAAAAATGAAAAGATTATGAAGAAACTCGAATCGTCATTATTAAATATGGTGCTGGTGCTCACCGGAGTAGCAGTTATCATGGGTGGTATCCTGGCTTTTGTGAACCACCTTACCGAGGGTCCTATTGCCGATCAGAAAGCCAAGGCGCTGGCCGATGGTATCAAGTCGGTGATGTGTGTCGACGACCTGCAGGTAGCTAACACCGATACCGTAAAGCAGACCGATGCCAAGGGCAAGGAGCTGGTTTATGTGATTTACGAAACTAAGGATGCCCAGGGCAAAGATTTGGGTGCTGCTGTTGAATCTACCACTGGTGGATTTGGTGGCAACCTGAAGGTGCTGGTAGGTTTTAATACCGAGGGCCAGATTCTGGGTTACACGCTGTTGGAACATGCCGAAACACCAGGTCTTGGTGCTAAGGCCGATAAGTGGTTCCAGAAGGGCGAGAAGGGCGATATTATCGGCCTTACTCCCGCTCAGCCTCTCACCGTATCGAAGGATGGCGGTAAGGTAGATGCCATTACTGCATCAACTATTACCAGTCGTGCTTTCCTGTTGGCTGTAAACAATGCTTATAACGCTTATAAGGCTGCCCCCATGGATGCAGCTACAGGCGCAACTAAAAAAAGTGAATAGTTTATGAATGCAATACAGATTATAAAAAACGGCATTGTTAAGGAGAACCCCACGTTCGTCCTCATGCTGGGTATGTGTCCTACACTGGCCACTACCACCTCTGCTGCCAACGGTATGTCGATGGGCCTCGCCACAATGGCGGTACTCATCTGTACCAATGTGGTTATCTCGTGCTTAAAATCGGTTACTCCCGATAAGGTACGTATTCCTGTGTTCATTGTAGTGATTGCTGCGTTTGTTACGCTGCTGCAGATGGTTATCAAGGCTTATCTGCCCGATGTCGATGCCTCGTTAGGTTTGTTTATCCCGCTGATTGTGGTTAACTGTATCATCCTGGGTCGTGCTGAGGCTTTTGCCGCAAAGAACTCACCCGTAGCTTCGCTGTTCGATGGTATCGGTATCGGTCTTGGTTTTACACTCGGTCTTACCCTGCTGGGTATGTGTCGCGAGCTGTTAGGCTCAGGTTCAATCTTCGGATTCACCCTGATTCCCGAGACTTATAACATCCTGCTCTTTGTGTTGCCTCCAGGTGCATTTATCACCCTCGGCTTCCTCATCGCGATCGTGAACAAAATTAGGAATTAATGTTCAATGGTCAATGTTCAATGGTCAATAAATAGATTATGGAATACGTTTTGATTTTCATTAGCGCCATCTTTGTCAACAACATCGTGTTGTCGCAGTTCCTGGGCATCTGTCCGTTCCTTGGCGTTTCAAAAAAGATTGATACCTCGCTGGGTATGTCGGCAGCTGTAGCCTTTGTGCTTACGCTGGCCACCATCGTTACCTGGTTGGTTCAGAAATATGTGCTCGATGCCTTTGGCCTGCAGTATCTGCAGACGATTGCCTTTATCCTGGTGATTGCCTCGCTGGTGCAGATGGTAGAGATTGTGCTCAAAAAGGTGTCGCCAGCCCTCTATCAGGCATTAGGTATTTTCCTGCCCCTGATTACCACCAACTGTGCCGTGCTGGGTGTGGCCATTCTGGTTATCCAGAAGGATTACAACCTGCTGCAGTCGGTAGTCTACGCCTTCTCAACAGCCATCGGCTTTGGTGTAGCTCTTACCGTGTTTGCCGGTATGCGCGAGCAGCTTGAGTTGGTAAAGATTCCTAAGGGCATGCAGGGTATGGCCATCGTCATGCTCTCGGCAGGTTTGCTTAGCCTGGCCTTTATGGGCTTCTCGGGTGTGGATGGCGGACTGAAGATTCTCTTTGGTCTCGACTAAATAGCCGCCTATTGGTAAAAAGAGTCCGAACTATTTTGTAGTTCGGGCTTTTTTTTTTAACTTTGCCCCAAATTTACAGTATTTTAAAGATGAAGATTGGAGATAAAGTAAGATTCCTGAGCGAAGTTGGCGGCGGAAAGGTGGCTGGCTTCCAGGGCAAGAATATAGTGCTTGTTGAGGATGAGGACGGCTTCCAGATGCCGATGCTCATCAACGAGGTGGTAGTGGTAGGCGAGGAGAGCTACGAAACTACCCGTATGGTTGAACAGAAGGCCAAGGCCCGTATGGCTGCCGACGATGACGAGGAGCCCGAGATTGAGCCTGCCGACCGTCCCATTACCTTTAAGCCAAAACCCGAGGAGCGCAAGGGTGGCGACAAGCTGAGTGCATTCCTGGCCTTTGTGCCTATGGATGTAAAGGAACTCTCGCAAACCCGTTTTGAGAGCTATCTGGTTAACGACTCGAACTATTATCTGCGCTATGTGCTGATGACTGCCGAGGGTACAGCCTGGAAGCTGAGAGCCGAGGGCGAGATTGAGCCTAACTGCAAGGAGTTTATCGAGGAGTTCGGTCGTGAGGACCTGAACGATCTTGAGCATCTGTGTGTACAGCTGGTGGCTTACAAGCGCGAAAAACATTTCCTGCTTAAGTCGCCCGTTAATGCCCAGGTGCGTGTAGATACCGTTAAGTTCTACAAGCTGCATGCCTTCCGCGAGAACGACTTCTTCGAGCAGCCCGCACTTATTTACACACTCATTGAGAACGACGTACAAAAAGTAAAACTATGAAATACGGATTTGTAAACGTAGCAGCTGCTGTGCCCACCGTAAAAGTGGCCGATGTAGAGTATAACGTGCAGCAGATTGAGAGCCTGATAGCTCAGGCCGAGGATCGTGGTGTCGAGGTGATGGTGTTCCCCGAGCTTTGCATCACGGGCTATTCGTGTCAGGATCTGTTTAAAGAGCAACTCCTGTTGGATCATGCCGAGGATGGTGTGGTAAAACTGCTTGATTTCACCCGCAAGCTCAACGTCATCGTGATTGTTGGTTTGCCTGTGGTAGTCAACGGTTTGCTGTACAACTGTGCAGCTGTGCTGCAGGGTGGACAGCTGTTGGGCATTGTGCCAAAGGTTTACCTGCCCAACTACGGCGAGTTTTACGAGAAGCGCTGGTTTGCATCGGCTCAGGACCTGAATCCTACCGAGATTTATTTTGCAGGCAGCCCCGTTCACGTATCAGCCGAACCTCAGGTGTTTGTTACTGCCGATGGCGTGAAGTTCGGTGTCGAGATCTGCGAGGATGTATGGGCACCCACACCACCAAGCAACAACTTGGCTTTGGCTGGTGCCGATGTGATCTTCAACCTCTCGGCCAGCGACGAACTGATTGGTAAGCATGCTTATCTTAAGTCGCTGCTTGCCCAGCAGAGTGCCCGTATGATTAGCGGTTACGTTTATGCCAGCTGCGGTTTTGGCGAGTCTACCCAGGATGTGGTTTATGGCGGTAATGCTATTATTTTTGAGAATGGCCGACTGCTCGAAGAGGGCGACCGATTCTCGTTGCAGCCACAAATCAAAATGTGTCAGATTGATGTGCAGGCGCTGCATGTTGAGCGTCGCACCAATACCACTTTCATTAATGCACAGCGTAATGCCCACGCTCGCGAAATCGCTTGCAAGGCTACCTGCCAGCGTCCGTTCGAGCTCTTCCGCAATATCGATCCGTATCCCTTCATCCCCAAGAGTGAGGATATGCAGGCATCGTGCGAGGAGATTCTCAATATCCAGGTGATGGGTTTGGTAAAGCGTCTGCACCATATCAATGGTAAAAAGGCTGTTATCGGTATCAGCGGTGGTCTGGATTCTACCTTGGCACTGCTCGTAACCGTCAAGGCTTTCGATAAGTTAGGTCTCGACCGTCGGGGCATCGTGGGTATCACCATGCCTGGTTTCGGTACCACCGACCGTACCTATAACAATGCCCTGAAGCTGATGGAAACCTTGGGTGTTACCATTCGCGAAATCAGTATTGCCGCAGCTGTAACCCAGCACTTCAGTGATATCAATCACGATGCTTCGGTTCACGATATCACCTACGAGAACTCGCAGGCCCGCGAGCGCACACAGATTCTGATGGATGTGGCCAACAAGGAGAACGCCATCGTGGTAGGTACAGGCGACCTGTCGGAGTTGGCACTTGGTTGGGCTACCTATAATGGCGACCACATGTCGATGTATGGTGTGAATGCCGGTGTGCCCAAAACGCTTATCCGTTATTTGGTTACTAGTATATCTA
>JAEEGI010013139.1_pt1 | contig 17591 bp, 13 predicted proteins | sample 8958751 | NCBI WGS metagenome assembly JAEEGI01 (sample SAMN16246545, study PRJNA631951) | gut metagenome | biome: gut microbiome; feature: rumen; material: KS-attached | host: Bos | place: Iran: Karaj | collected 2018-10 | reverse complement strand
TATTTAGATATTTCAAATAAAAATGTTGATTCTTTTAAAGAAATGAAAAGAATAAAATCTGATTTAATTAAAAAAAAAATTCCAAATAAAAATTTAAAAAAAGCAATATTATCTTTAGAAAATAATTCTTTCAATAAAGAAGATTTAAAAAATGAAAAAGAAAAAAATTATATAAACAAATCAAGAAATAAAAAAGATGAAAATTTAAAAAAAAAAGAAATAATTAAAAAACAAATGAATAGAAGTTATGATAAAGAATTAAAAAAAGAACAAAAAATAAAAAGAAATATTTCATATTCAAAATCTAAAAATGAAACAATCAATTATCATCCAATAAATAAAGAAAATAATTTATTAAACAGTAAACCATTATTTATTCTTGATATTAATTTAACAAATAGAAATAAAAAAATTTATATTTATAAAGGAATTAATATAAATAAAACAATTGAAGATTTTGTTAAAGAAAATAAAATTGATGATCCTAAAAATGTAGAATTTATAAGAGATTTAATTCAAATTGAATTAAACAAATTTAAATGAAAATAATTTTTTTTGTGTAATATAATTGTACATAATTTGATTATGAGGAATTTTATTTAATAATAATAATTAATAATATAGTATATTGATTTTTAAAAAAATAAAAATTATTGTTTATTGATATAATAAACTTATTATTTTTTCTTTGAATGAAATATTATCTTTAATTAAATTTCTAATTGAAAAATAATAGTATTAATTATAATAAATAAATAATACAAAAATAAAATATTTATTATAAAAAACTTTTTAAAAATTTTGTAAGTAAACATTAAAAAATTAAAATATATTTTTTAAATACTTTTATTTAAAAAAACACTAAAAAAAAGCATCCATTAATTTAATATTAATAATTTCCTCAGTAAATGGAAAACTATATAAATCCAAAAAAATCAAATGAGATAACATCAATAAATTATCAAAAGCATAATTCATATCATAAAATGAAATTTAAGAAAAAAAGTTATAAAGAATTTGAAGAGAATAATAAAATAGAAAATCAAGAATCAAAAAATAAAACAATAATATCACTATTTAATAAAAAAAATTTAAATTATGATGAGAATGATAGACCTTCTTCTTTTACTAAAATTAAACAAGATTTTTTTTTAACAAAATCGCCAAAAAAAAAAGTTTTAAATTCTCCTCAAATTAAATTAAAAAGAAATAGACTAGAAGATAATGAAGATAGCGATATTATTATTTTAAAAAGAAAAACAAATTATATTACTAAAAAAAAAAATAAAAATTTAGAATTTTCATTTTTAGAACAACCTGAATTATATGATAATAGTAATACTCATATACAATTAAAAAAAAAAAAAAATCATTTTCATTTTAATGGTAATGATGAAGATAATATTTCTTTATTTTCTTTAACAGGATTAACAAATCACAGTATAATTAAATTAAATGATATTCAAAAAGATTTTAAAAAAACAATAATAGGAAATACAAAAATAAAACAATTCAATAAAGGAAAATCATATTTTATGGAAGATTATTTAGAAGAAAAAAAAAATGAAACTGATAGTTTAATTGAAGAAGAAGATGAAGAAAAAAATGATTTTGATAAAGAAAATTATAGAATGTTACAAAAAGTAGGAAAAATTTTTGATTCTTTAGATGAAGAAGATATAACTATAAATGATTTTTATATTGATCCTGAAAATAAAATAATTATCATTCTTGATATTCTAATTGCTATTTTCACTATTTATAATTTAATCTATATTCCATTTTTTTTAGGATATAATGATATTTATTGTAGAAAAGGAAAATTTTTAGGTTTTTTAGAAATTATTGATATTTTCAATGATATTATTTTAATCATTGATAATATTATTTCTTTTTTTTTGGCTTTTCGTGTAAATGAAGAATTAAAAACAGAATTAAAAGAAATAAGAAACAATTATTTAAAAAAATTTTTCTTAATAGATTTCTTAGCAGCAATTCCCTTTAAAACAATATTTTCAATATTTGACAAAAAATGTAATGATAAAGGATATTTAAGTGCTCCTTTATATCAGAATAATATATATTATATATTAATAACATTACAGTTACCAAAATCAATAAAGGTATTTAGGCGAAATTACTTAATAAAATATTTAAAAGATTATTTAAATCAATATGAGCATTTTAATATATATTTAGGTTTATATGAAAGTATTGCAATATTTTTAATAGGAATTCACATAGTATCATGTATATTTATCTTTATAGGAAAAAATCAATACCCAGGATGGATAGTTCATTATGAATTTGAGGATAAACATTTTTTAAGTTTATATTTCATAGCAATATATTATATAATAACAACAGTAACTACAGTAGGATATGGTGATTTATTATGTATAACACCAATAGAAAAATTATTTGGTTTATTTATGGAAATTGTAGGAATTTTTGCTTATTCTTTTGCTTTAACTTCAATAAGTAATTATGTTAAAGTATTAAGTGATAAAAATGAAGAATATCATCAAAAATGCGAAATTTTAGAGGATATTAGAGTTACTTATCCTGATTTAAGTGATGATTTATATAACAGAATCCATTGCTTTTTAAAAAATAATCTTTTTCATAATAAAAAAGATAAAAAAATCATCATTAATTCACTTCCTGCTGCTTTAAAAAATAATCTTGTTTATCATATGTATGATAATATTATTAAAAATTTTATTTTCTTTAAAAATTTTAATAATGCTGATTTTATTGTCAGAGTAATTTTAAGTTTCAAACCTATTTTAGCAATTAAAAATGATATTTTAATTAAAGATGGTGATTTTGTTGATGATATGATATTTATTAAATTTGGTAGATTATGTTTAGATCTTCCGATTGTTTTTGAAAGAGAAGTAATGAAACCAACTCTTAAAGAAACAAACAGTGTGACTGAAGATATAAAAAATAGTGTTTTAGAGAATTTTATGGTTGAAGAAGAAGAAGAAGAAGAAAAAATGTTTGAAGAAACAGTTCAATATTTTAAAATATTAGAGCTTCAAAAAAATGAACATTTTGGTGATATTTTAATGTTTTTAAATAAAAGAAGTTCATTAAGATTAATAGTTAAAAGTAGAAAAGCAGAATTATTTTATTTAAATAAAATAAATGCTTTAGAAATTTCAACAAGTTATCCTTTAATTTGGAAAAAGATAAATAAAAAATCTTTATTTAATTGGGAACAAATAAAAAGATTAATGAATAAAGTATATAAAATATTTAATAAATATCATCATAATCATGATGAAATAAATGAAGAAGAACAACCAAATTTAACAACAAGCATAATAGAATATACTGATTTACAATCAATTCCTTCTTCATCTCTAATGTCTGATGAAGATGATAATCAATTAAAAAAACAAATTTTAAAAGAAAATACACAAAAAAATAAAGAAATTACAACAATTAAATCTTTAAATACAATAAAAGAATCAAAAACTTTTGAAGATAAAAGTGAACATTCTTGTGTAAATAATAATAATAATAATACTAATAATAATAATAATAATAATACTAATAATAATAATAATAATAATAATACTAATATTACTAATAATAATAATAATCATCATTATTTTAATCATATTAATAATAATAATATAAATAATAAAAAAAGAGATTCTGAATTTAGTGAAAATAAATTAAATAAAAGTGTTGTTACTGAAAAATCATTAGTTACAAAAAGAATTTCTGTAAAGGGAAATGATGATGAAAGTGAAGAAGAAGAAAGTGAATGTGAAAGTGAAATTGAAAATGAAAATAAATTAAAAGATAGGGTTTATAATTTAAATAATGATATGAATAAAAAAAAAAAATTAAATTTATATGAAAAAACTTCAGAAGGAAATAATCAAAGTTATTTTTTTCCTAGCGGAAAATCAAATATAACTCCTTATAAACCAAATGAAATAAATAATGAAATTTATCCTTATGAAACATTTATAGTAACAGAAAATAATAATATTAATAATAATAATTTAAATACAAATTTGCAAAGTTTATTGAAATCAAAATTAAATTCAAATTATAGTGAAAATAACAATTCAATTTGTTCAACAGAAATTTCTTTTTCAATTGAAAGTGAATATGAAAATATAAATGAAATGAGTAATTATAAATATTCTAAAAATGAAATTTTAAAAAAAAAAATAAAAAGTATTTTAACTGAAATAAGTAATTTTGAAGGAACAGTAAAAAGTAATTTAAAAAAAAAAAAAAAAACAGTTATTCATATTAATAAAACTCCTTCAGTCAAATTTTTAGGACATGATAAAAAAAATTATCAAACATTAAATTCAATAAATAATAGTTCAATTATTTCTAATAAAAGTAAATTAAAAGAAGGAAGTTTTGTTTCTAAAAAAAATAAATCTTATATATCTTTTGTTTCTTCAGTAAGTAATAATAGTAGAGATTTTAAAAAAAGAAAAAAAAAAAATTTACTTAAAGAAATTAATCAAAATATGGAAAGAAATTATATGGATTTAAATGACCCTAATTTATTTTATTCAGAATTTTTTCAACATTATTTTGATAAAAGTGAAAAAAATAAAAAAAATATTAACAATAAAATGTCAAGTAAAAACCTCTTTACTGATTTAGAAGATGAATTAATTAAAAAATTTAATATTTATAAAAATAATAAAAAAATAAGCCCTTTAAAAAAATTTAATGAAATGTTAAAAAAAATTTGACGTTTTATTTTTTCATTTAATTTAGACTTTGTATTCTATTATAGTGATTTTAGGAAAGAGATAGACAAAAAAATTGTTATAAATAATTATGTATATTTAAATCTTTATACGATTAACTTTTATGAACAATGCTTTTAAATGTTTGATAATCCTTTCTTATGATAAAAAGAGGTCACATATAAATTTGATAAATTATTCTAATTTTTTAAATGTTATAAATAGTTTGTATATAATTATTATATAATTGCATATTGAAGATAATTATGTTAATAAATTTGTGATAAAAATTAATTTTCAAAATACAAATTCAATATATATTTATATTTTAAATATATAAAAAATAATTAAAAAATGTTTAAATAAAAAGAAATTTTTACAATTATATAAAGTTTAAATTTATAAAATTCATTTTTAAATTATTTAAATAATAAAAATTTGATATAAAAACCTTTTGAATAAAAATTTATAATTTTTAAAAATAATTTAAAAATTTAGAAAAAAAGAATATTGATTGTAATAAATAATATTTAAACTTTAACACATTTACATAAACTCCAATTTTTTTGTTTTTCTATATTAAAAAAATAATTTCATAAAAGGTTTGCCTCAAATAAAATGTTTTCCTTTAATAGTTTCATCATAGAAAATATAAGAAAATAATTTTTATTATTTAAAACAGAAAATAACTCATTATAATTTAATTCAAACTTTAATAAGGAATCAATATTATTATTTAAATCAAATTTTCATAATCTTCATTTTTATTTTTAATCATTAATCTAAAATTTTTATTCATTATTAATATTTAATTAATGAATTAAATTAAAAAAAATTAAAAAAAAAAATCTGTTTTATATAAAAAGTAAAAAAAATATAAAAACAATATAATAAATATTATTCTCTAAATTAAATCCCAGAAATCAAACAATAAAAGCTCAATAATATATCACAAAAAAAAAATCTAAAATATAAAAACTCTAAATAGGCTTATCAATATAATATTCATAGTCTTTGAATTTTTTGAGTTGAAAATTTTTTTGTAAATCATTCATAGTAATAATTTCATAACCTTTATAAGGATCAATATTTGCTAAAATAAAATCTTTATCATCATTGTTTTGAATAATATAATTCCCACTAGATTTAGTTAATTGTGCTTCTAAATCAATTAATTTTTCCAATTTTTTTTCATGTTTTTTTTTTCTTAAATTAATTTCATTATTATTTATAACATTTTTAATTTCATTAACTCTACTATATTCTTTATTTAATAAGCAATTTCTAATTTCTTGATAATATTCAATAACTAAACTTTCATCATCTTCATTTATTTCTTCATCACTTGAAGCTCCAAATAAAGAATTATTTTCAGAATGAATATTATTCTTATTTTTCTTATTAAATTTCTTATTATCATTCATTGAATTTTGACTTTGAGATGCCATTGATTGATATGTTAAATGACTTAATATACTTTTATATTCTGATGATGAATCTATATTTTTTTTCTTTTCTTTTTTAAATCTTTCTGATTTTTTACTTTGTTCTTCATTTATATTTAAATTAGATAAATTTTCAATTTCTAAATTTGATTCTTCATTTTTTTTGTCTTTTTCTTTTATATTTGAATTATTTATTGTTATTATTATATCTTCTTCTTTTAATTTTCCTGTTTGGTATTCAAATTCTTTTGTGGGAATTAAATTACTGTTAAAAGTCTTCATTAAAGTTTTTTTAAATTTTTTTTTTAATTTACAAAAAAAGGAAAAAAATGAATGAAAATTTGAAAAAAAAAAGTAATGAAATTTCACCAAATAAAGTTATTAATAAAAATACTGGTGTTGGTAATATAGTATATGAAGGAATTTCAAAAATTGTTGAACCATCTCCTCATTCAGAAAATAAAAATAAAGTAAATTCTTTCAAACATTATTCAAATTTATGTAAATTAAATTCTTCGAATTCAGATAGAAAAATAAGTAAATTATTAAAATATGTTCCTAAAAAAAATTTAAATTTTCCTAAAATTCATTCAATACCAAAATTATTTAATAAACCAAAAAAATTTGTTTCTCTTGAAATAAATAGATCTATTAGTTTATTCGAAAAAGGAATTTCTGAAAATGATCATCTTAAATTTAAATCTGAAACTATGTTTAAATTAATTAATATTATGGATAATTATATTAAAACTAAAAATAATTATTCTGAATATTTATCTGAAATTAGAAAAGATGATATTATAAATTTTTATAATTCTTTAAAAAATAAAAATAATGAATTTATACAATTTTTATTCGATGATTTAGGAAAAAATTGTGATTTTCTTTTATGGAAAAAGTTAATTTTATATATTTTAGAAAGAATAAATAATCATTATCACATTTTATATATTTATATAAATGAATTATGTGATATTAAAAATCAAATAAATAATTTAGATAAAAAAAATAAAATTCAAAAATATGAATTGAAGAATAATATGAAAGAAATTAAAAAATTAAATAATATATTAAAAGAAAATAAAAAATCAATCACAGAAAGAAATTCTTCATATAATTATAAATCATTTAATTATGATTTATCAAAAAAAAAAATTAATGAAAATGTTCAAAAAATAGAAATTTATAATTTAAATTCTGAAATAAAAGATTTAACAAATTTATTAGAAAAAAATAAAGACTTTTATAATAAATGTTTAAATTTAGAAAATGAATTAGAAAAAAAAAAATGCATATATAAAAGAACTTAAAAATATAATCAATCAAAATTATATTGAAATGAAAGCTAAAATGGCACTTTATAAGGAAAATAAAAAAGATTTAGAAGAAAAAATACTAGAATTAACTAATGAAAATAATAAAAATTTTAAAGAAATTGCATCTAATCAAAAAGAAATTTTTGAAGAAAAAACAAAAAACAAACAATTAAAAATTCTTAAAGAAATTTCTTATGAAAGATTAAATATGTTATATGAAGAAATGAATTCTTGGATTTTTATGTATATTGAAGAAAAAAAAGAACATATTAAAACTAAAAAAACGTTAGAAACATTAGAAAATATAATGAGAATTAAAGAAGAATAAATATAAATATTTTTTTCATATTAATATTAAATTATTTTTAAATTAAAAAAAAAAATATAAAATTAGTTTATTTTAAAATAATAATAATTATATCTGAAAATTATAAAAATCCATATGAATAAATAAACTAAATAAATAAACTATATATAATTTCTATTTTTTATTTATATTAAAAGAAAATTAAAACACATAAATCAATCAAAAAACATAAATTCTTCATTTTCATTAAAACTAACATTTCCTTTATTATGATTTAATTTATCAATTAATTGAACATCTTCTTTTATTTCACTGATACATTTAATAAATTTATTGTTTTCTTTTTTCTTTCCATAAATTTTATCTATCAATTTATTTTTTAATTCTACAATTTTTTCAGGCATACTTGCATTAATTTTAGTAAAATATTTTGTGATTTCATTTCTTCTTTTCTCTTCACTTTTACTTGATAATTCAGAACAAGCTGATCGAGAATCTGAATCTTTATTATTTACTTCTTGAATTGATTCTTCTGGAAAAAAAATTGAAATTTTATTATAAAATGAATAAAATAATACAAATATTACAATTGTTATAAATGAAGGCATTAAAAATTCATCAAATTCTGAAATGTTTATTATCATTTTTTTAATTCTTTTTTATTTATTTTATTAAATTTAATCTTGGAAGTTTATTTCTTTGGTCTTAATTATAAAACGGTTTTTACATGTTTAAAAAATTTAATATATAGTTAAGAATTAATTTGCTTAATTTCTTAAAAAAATCAACAAAAATATGAATGGTGATGATATTATTATTTATTATTTAATATTTAATCAAATAAAAATATATACTTTGTAAATATTTATTTATTTAATCCTGATCTAGTAAAATATAGTTTAGAAGTTTTAATTTTTCCATCATCAGTTTCATTAGTTAAATTTTCATTATCATTACTATTATCATTATCTCTTTCTCTTTCCTTATTAATAATATCAAAATCATAATCATCAAAATTTAAATATCTTTTTTTTCCGATTAAATCATTTTTAACTTTAATATTATTTTTTTGATAAAAAAGTAAACTTTTATCTATTTTACTTTGAATAAATAAATTATTAATATAATTTTTTACATTAACTAAATTATCTTTTAAATCATAATATTTATCAATAATATCTTTTAAATTTTTTTCTTTCCCAGGATTAATAATATCTTTAATCATTTCATTAGGATTAGAATTATGATTATTAACAATATAAAGAATATTACTAATAACTAAATTTTTATGTAAAATATCAAAAATTCTATTTTTAATAATTAAAGCATCATATAAAATATTAATATCTCCTTTAATAGAAATATAATAAGCAATTAATTTTAATATTTTATCATTTCTTGTACATCTTGTACAAAAACATTGTCCTAAACAAAAAGGACACAACCAATCATTTTTATTTTTAATATCTTCTAATAATGTATCATAACTTCCTTTTAAACAAAAATTACAAAAATATCTTTTACATTGATTTACATTATCATTGTTTTTTGTCACTTCAATAAAATCATTTATATTTCCTTCAAAATCTCTTATTATTAAACTTTTATATTCTAAGAAAAAAAAAATTAATTTTTAAAATTTATTTATTTTTCTATATGAAAAAAAAATAAATTTTAAAAATTAATTTATTATATAAAAAATAATATATTTTACTTCTAACAACACTAGTTCCATTAACAATAAAATTTTTGATTGGTCTTTGACACATTTTATTTCCAATCAAATGAGATTTACATTGAAAAATAACTTCACTAGGTTTTCTTTGTTTACAATGATGACAATAATAATATTTAATTTGGATTTTTTTTGCCACTTGAAAATCTTCTTTTTTAAAATTAGATTTTAAATTACTTTTATTATTTGATCCTGTATTATAATATAAATGAGTTTTTTCTTGAAATAAATCATATATACTAATACTATTTAAAGGGTCTCTAAAATGAATAAAATCTAAATATTCTTTTTCTGATAATTTAATTGATTGAATATTTTCTGTTGGATCAAATATTATTATATAATTATTTTGATTATTTTCTTTTTTTATTCCACAAATTGATTCTGCAAATTGTTTCATTTGTAAATTATATATTTGATTAATTAAATTATCATATTTTTCTTGTTTTATTTCTGGAGAATCTAAATTTACTTCTTCTTTCACAAAAGAATTTTTTTTAATTTCTGATATTAATTTTATTTTAGAAAGATTATTTAAATTATTTTGTTCTAAATGAAAAACTTTATTTTCTAAAAAATTAATTTCGTTAATAAAATTATCATCATTATTATTATGTAATAACCAATCACTTTTATCTAAATAAACATTACAACCAAATAATTTCGTAATAAATTGAGGATTATTTTTTTCTATAAATTATTAAATGATTAAATAAATAAAAAAATAAGAAATCTTACTTATATTTTGTTCATAATATTTTCCTGCAAAAGTTAAAAGATTTTTTGGAAAACCAGTTTCAGAATAAATTAAATCTTTTTCAGGAACTAAAAATATTATATAAATAAAAAGATTTTAAAATTTAATTTAAATTTTATTAAATTTACCATGTTGAGAAAATAATGAAATAAGATGGTTTATTTCATAAGGATTTAATTTTAAATTATTTGAAAAATTATATTCATTTATATTATTCCAAAATGTTTTTATATTAAAAGAATGTGAATTATCAATTTTATTTTTTGATTTTTCTTTTTCTTTTTCTAAATCTCTTTTATTTTTTAGTATTTTAGACTTCACACTCATTATTTATATAATATATTCTTTGTTTAATTTCATATTTTTTTATTTTTGTTTTTCAAAAATTTTTTTATTTTTTTTTAGTTGTTTCTTTATTTCTTTTACTTTTTTATTTAGGGGATTTTATTTTTCTTTTTTTTCAGTTTTTTTTACAATTTGTTTTTTTGAAAAAATGATTTTTATTTAAGGAGGTATAATTGTTTATTTTTTTGGATGAATTTGTTTTATTTTTTTTCAAATAATATTTATTTATCTTATATTTCACTTTTTTTAATTTTATATTTAAGAATTTTTCAAAGTAAATATTTGAAACAAATTTATATTATATAATAGATATTTTGAACTTTTTTTTTTCTTTTTTATACTTATATAATAATTATAATAAAATTAATTTTATATAATAAAAAAATATATTCAAATAATAATGTTCATAATCTTTAATCAATATATTTTAAAAAAATCAATTTTTTATAGGTTTTTCTTCCTTTTAATAAAATAAAAATTTAAAGAAAAAAAGTATATTTAATTACAGTTAATAAAGTAGAATTATAAATAACAAAAAGAGTAAATTAATTTTTTTACTTTTTCTTTTTAAATGCAACTTGAAAATTATTTTTCATGTTTTTCATGATTCTAATTCTTTTACTTTCAAATTATAAAGTATTAAATTGGAATTTTTTAATTACGAGAGTAAAATAAAGAATAATTATTAATATACAATTTAAATGTTTTGTTGAAGTCTTTTTTAATTCTAAAATTTCATCATTTTATTACAATTATTTTATTATATTGATATTTTTATATATTTCAATTACTTTTTTCCCCACTAATATTATAATATTTTTTTATTAAATCCTATTTTTTTTACAAGGACTGTTTTTTATTATTTATTATAATATATAAAATTTTATTTATTTATTTCTTTATTTTTTTAAATTTAATTAAACAATATAAATTAATGGATGAAAATATAATTTTAACTGATTAATATTTACTACTTTAATAAAAAAACATTTATAATAATAACCCTTTAAATTCAATTAAACCCCTTAATAACTCCTTTAAAAAAACAAGATCATAGATGATAAAATTATATCCTCTCAAAGAAAACTAATAAATAAAAATAAAAAAAGAATAATTAGAATATAATATAAATTTATTATTATTGTTTTTTTCTTTCATAAAATTAAAAATAAATACTATTAAAATCTAAAAAAATAAATTTTACAATATAAAACATCCACAATTAAAATTATAATTACTATTATTATTAATATCTATATTTCCATCATTATCATTATTATTATTATTATATTCCAAAATTTTATCAGCAATAATATTAAAAAGTTCAATAACATTAATATTATTTTTAGCTGAAGTTTCAATATAAAACAAATTATTTTCTTTTGCAAATAATTGAGCATTTTCAAAAGAAACTTTTCTAATATTATTTAAATCACATTTATTTCCCACTAAAACAATAAAAATATTATGAATATTTTTTTCAATTTCATTTAACCAATTTTTAACATTTATAAAAGTATTTTCATCAGTAATATCAAAACAAATAATAATACTTTTAGAACCTTTATAATACATATTAATCATACTTCTAAATCTTTCTTGTCCTGCAGTATCCCATATGTTTAAATTTATTCCTTTTATTTTTATATCTGTATGACTTGCTCCAATTGTAGATTTTGTATTCCCAAATTTATTATTTATTAATCTTTCTATTATACATGTTTTTCCTACATTTGTATCACCTATTATTACTATTTTATTTGATGTCTTTTTTAGTTTTGACATTTTATTTTATTTTTTTTATTTTAGTTTGTTTTTTTATTGTTTTTTAGTTAGTGAAAAATAAAAGATTTTATGTTAAGTTTTATTTATTATTAGTCTTTAGGAGAACTAGAAATAATATATGATTTGAAAAAAAATTAGATTTTAATATCATTTCTAATTATTTTTATTTTTTTCTTTCCTTCTCATATATTTTAATCCTATTTTTTAAAAAATATCAATTCAAAAAAAAAGAGGAAAAAACATTAAAACAAATAACATTTCCTGTCAAATTCATCATCTTTCCAATTCCCTTCAAGTTTTCTTCCACTTTTATAATACATAATACCTTTTCCGTTTTTTTTTCCATCTTTCCATATACCATCAAATTTATTTCCATCATTATCATAATAAATACCTTTTCCATTTCTTACATCGTTTTCATATTCTCCATCATATTTATTTCTACTTTTCCAATAAAAAACACCTTTACCATTTTTTTTTCCATCAATCCAATTTCCATCATAAATATTTCCATCTTTCCAATAAAAAATTCCTTTTCCATTAATTTTATTATTTTTCCATTCTCCATCATAAATATCACCATCATTATAATAAAAAGTTCCTTTTCCTTCTTTTTTGTTATTTTTATATTCCCCATCATATTTATTTCCATTATTATAATAAAATATTCCTTTTCCTTCCATTTTATTTTCTTTATATTCTCCATTATATTTATTTCCATTATTTAAATAGAATTCTCCTATTCCTTCTGCTTTATCATTTTTCCATTCTCCATTATATTTCTTACCATCATTATAATAGAATTCCCCTTTTCCTTCAAATTTATCATTCTTAAATTCTCCTATATATTTATTCCCATTTTTAAAGTAGTATATTCCTTTTCCTTCTTTCTTTTCATTCTTATATTCTCCTATATATATATTCCCATTCGTATATTTATATATTTCTTACTCAATTTTAGGATCATCATTCTTTAATTTTTCTGTTATACAATTTATTAATATTTCTTTTAATGTTATATCAGGGTTTGGTTTTAATGTTGATTTTAAAATATTGATTAAAAATGGTGAATAATTTAAATTTGGGATAAATATATTATTTTTATTATTGTCTTCTTCTTTTTTTTCATTTAATTTTATTTCTCCTCTGTTTGGTGGATTTTCTAATTGAGTTAATTCATATAATATTAATCCTAAATTAAATATTAGATTCTTCTTATCATCTTGAGAATTATTTTTTTCTTTATTTTTATTTAACATTTTAGAAATACCAAAATTATTTAATTTAATTCGATTATCTATTGTTAATAATATATTATCTAAAGTTAAATCTTCATGAATAATATTATTTTCATTAATAAATATTAATCCTTCACATATTTCAATTAAATAATCAATGATTATTATTTCTTTAAAATATTCATTTTTATTCTTTTGTTCTTTAATTTTATTAAATAAATTCCCTCCTTCAGCATATTCTTTTAATATTGTTATTTTATCTTTTTCAAAATGAAATTCATAATTATTTATTAAATTAGGATTTTTTAATTTTGATAAATTGATTCCTTCGTCCTGTATTTTATTCTTCATTTCTTCATCTATATTTGATAAATTAATTTCTTGTATTATTAGTTTTTCTTTAGTATATTTTTGCTCTCCTAAATATATTTCTTTATATTCATCTTGTTTTATAAGTGAAAGTTTTTGATAATTCATTTTTAAAAATTCATTTTCTAAATTTTCCATTTATCAAAAGATTTATATTCTATTTTTTATTTGATTAATTAATAATATATTTAATATAATCTATTATTAAAGTAAAATAATAAATATTGTTGGTAAAATATTAAAAAAAAACAACGAAACACAATTTTAAAAATGTATTTATTTTTTTTTTCCAAACGATAGACATTAAATTAGAATTTATTAGATCTATATAACAATTTAAGAATTACAATTTAAAACAAAGAAATTTTTTAAAATAATTAAAATATAGTTTCTTAAATTATCTTTTCTTTTTATTACTTTCTTAGGAGGGAAATTTTTTATTTTAATATTTTACTTTTTATTTCATTCATTGTTTAATTCAAAAAAAGATAGAGAATTTATCAGCATAAATTAACATATAAAAAAATTTAATTTTGATTAACTTCATTTTTATGATTTAATTTGAGAATAATCCTAAAAATTAGTTTTATAACGAAAAAATAATAATTAAAAAGTTTTTTTATTTATAATAAATATTTTTATATTATAAATATTTTTATATATATTTTTCAAAAGAAAAAAAAATGATAGAAAAAAACAACGAAAGAAAAAATTATAACGAAGAAACTAGATTAGATAAAAAAGAATATGAAATAATAATAGATGAAAATGAAGAAAGAGAGGAAATAATAAAGAAAAAATGTGAAGAACTGAAAAAATTAACAGAAAAAATTCATAAAGCAAATAAAAAAAAAATAAAAGAAAATAAAATAAAAGATTCCGAGATAGATTCATTAAATAATGAAATAACAAATATAATAGTAAATAATTATAATTTAGAAAATATAATAAAAAAAGAAATTGAATTAAGAAATAAATATCAAAAAGAACAAAATAAAATATCTTCTTATTGTAATGAATTACAAACTAAATTTTATAATATGGAAAAAGCAATTAAAGAACACGAAGAAAAAATAAAAAAAATGAATAAAGAAAATATAAATTTAAAAGAAATTTATGAAAAAGAAATCCAAGAAATTGAAAAAGAAAATTTAAATTTAGAAAAGAATTTAAAAGAAAAAATAGATTTACAAATGAAACAAAAAAATGAAATTTTAGAAAATGAAAATAAAGTTAAAAATTTAAAAAAAGAAATAGAACAACAAAAAAATTTTTTTAATCAAAGAGAAATGATAAATAAAAATAAATATGATGAATTAATAAAAAAATATAATTTATTACAAAAAAAAGTTGATGAATTACAAGTTTTTTTTGATATTTCAAAAACAGAAAATAAAAAAATTCAAATTTCAAAAAATAAAATGAATAAATTGAATGAAATAAATATTATAGAAAAAAAAATTCAAGATTATGAAAATGAAAATTCTAAATTAAATAATCAAATACAAGAATTAAATAAACAATATAAAGAAATTAGTATGAGTAATGCTTCTACTATGGATTTTTTAACTAGTTTTGGAAATAAAATTGAAAAAAAAAAAAATTATAAATTTACTTTTAATCACAAAAGAAAAAGTAGTGTTTAATAAATAATATTTTTTTTTTTAGGTGTTATTATATATTTTTTAATTTTTTTTTCTGAAATTTATTAATTTTTTTTTCTTGGATTTAAATCCTATTTATTTTATTAATAATAATTAAAAACACCTTTTTCTTTGTTTTTTTTTTAATAATTTAATTTTTTTTTATTGAATTAAAATTGAATTATTTAAAATTTTTAAGATTTAATTTTTTTTTTAATAAATGTAACGTGCATTTAAAATATATTTTCTAAAAAAAATAATATCTTAATAAAGGAAATATCTTTTTTTAAAAAAATAGTTTTTTAAACATGAAAAAAATTAAGTGTAGTATTCATATAACTTACTTTTAGTATTTTAAAATAAGTGTTTTTTAATTTTTAAATTGGGGAAGTAAAGAGGTTTCAAGAAATTTATATTTATATTTTCTTTATAAATATTTAAATCCTATAATAAAGTAAGAAAATATTCTTCTTCTCTTTTTCTTTGTAACATTCTTAAAAATCAACAAAATTTTTGAATTTTCAAATATACTTTGGAAATACTATTGAAAAAAAAAATTTTAATAAAAAAATTTTGGGGATATTAATTAAAAAGAAGAAATATTTAAAAGAAAAAAAATTTCAAAAAACCTAAAATTTTAAATTAAAATATTCAAAAAAGAAAGAATTTAAAAAGAAAGAAAGACATTATTAATAATAAATTTACTTTAATATGAAAAAAGGAAATTTTAATTTTTAATTATTTTTGAATAAAAATTTTATTTTTTTGAAACTCATTAAAGTCCAAATATAATAATATATAATAAGAGCTTGATGGGAAAAAACTATTAAAATTCGTTGAAAAATAAATGAAAAAAAAGAAAGAAATAAAATAACAAATTAAAATAAAATATTCCATCATTTCATATTTTAATACAATTATATACTAAAAAGCAAAAAATTTTTTTTAAAACTATATATCAATTAATATTAGATTTTTTGTTATTCTTAAAATTTTCTAAAAATATTTGTAATTTTAATTTTCTTTTTTTATTAAGTAATTTAAGTTTTTTAACTTCTGAAGATAAAAAAGAAAGACTTAAATTTAATCTTTGCATAGAATTACTTTGAATAATATTACAATAATTCATTTTTGTCAATTGAGAATTTATCTCTTTAATAGCATCTTTAGATTTTTCAATATAAATATTATTATCTTCTTGTAATTTAGAATTATTTTTATTTATTAAATTATTTGACGATTTAAAAGAAAAATTTGGTCCTTCATTAATAGAAGTATTTAATATTTTTTTATTACAATTACTTAAATTTTTATTAAAAGAATAATCTAAATTCTCAGGTGAACTTTTAATACTCTTAGAATCTAAAGTTGAAGTTGGACTGTATGAATGTGTTAAAAAACAATTTTTTAATGATAATATTTTATTTGAAAATAATAAATTTTGAGGAATCATAATATTTTTTGTTTCTTTATTCATTTTATTTATTTTATAATTTCTTATTATGTTATTATAACATATCATATTATTTTATTATAATATTAGTATTCTTTTAGCAATAAACTTTTTTTTTTTCTCTTTTTACATATTTTATTAGGGATCAGGGAAATTTTATTATTCAGTTATGATAAATAAATTAGTCTCTTTTTTCAATAAGTTTGGAATTTTATTTAAAATGATATTAATTAAGTTTATCATTTATTCTTATTATTTTAGATGTAAATTATATTATGAATGATAATATACAAAAATGAATTTATTAATTAAATGAAAAATTATTCAATATATTTTTCCATTTAAAAATAATATTTTTTGCTTATTTTAAAAAGGGATTGGGGATTGGGGATTGGGCCCAATCCCCAATCCCCAATCCCCAATCCCCAATCCCCATGTAAATTTGTTATTTGAGGTATT
>JAEEGI010013138.1_pt1 | contig 17591 bp, 12 predicted proteins | sample 8958751 | NCBI WGS metagenome assembly JAEEGI01 (sample SAMN16246545, study PRJNA631951) | gut metagenome | biome: gut microbiome; feature: rumen; material: KS-attached | host: Bos | place: Iran: Karaj | collected 2018-10 | reverse complement strand
TGGTGCCTTTTTTCTTAATGCTGACCCAGATGCAGACGTCAGGGTTGCGCTCGTGCTTGCCTCCAAAGTAGGTGGCAACAAGGTCGCCCTTCTTTGTTTCAACGATGGTGGCGGCATGACACTGGGGGAAACTGGCTTGCTCATAGAGAAACTGGTCCTTGGTGATGGCAGGCGAGGATGTCGGGATGTCACACGAGAAATGGTACGTGCCTGAGCCGACGGTCTTGATGGTGCCGTCGGGCAGGCAGACGTCTGCTGTGGTGTTGCAAGGAACGGTCACGTCCCACTCCAAGTGTTGAAGGGTCTTCCGCCAGTAGCTCTTAATGATACCATGCGGACTGTCGTAGCTGACGTTAGTCCATGAACAGTCCTGAATCTCGAAGGCGGGCTTCAGTACGATGTGCTTGTAGGCATCGTCACTGCGCAGACCGCCTAAATACTGGTAGCACCATGTCAGCAGGTCGCCCAACAGCATCACGTGGTTACCGCTGTTCATCTTAGGACTGGCTTTGTCGCCATTCCACAGTTCCCAAATGGTGGTAGCTCCGTTCTCAGCCATGTAGCCCCACGAGGGATAGCTGTGCTGAGTGGCTATCATATAGGCAATGTCGCTGAAGCCGTTGTCGGAGAGACCGCGCAGCAGCCAGGAAATGCCAATGACGCCACAGGGCACATGGGCATCGTTCTTCAGGATGATGTTCTCCACGACATTCTTCGTCACCTCCCGACGATACTTCTCGGGCACGATGCCAAACGAGAGTGCCAGCAGGTTGGCGGTGGCGGTGTTGTTGCCATAGAAAATGGAGTCGGGGTACAAGGTGTGTCCAGGAGCTAGACTGGTTCCTTCCTTTACTGTCAGGAACTTGCGGTTGAAAGCCTTCGTCATTTCTTGACGCAAAGGTTTCCAATAGTCTGGCTCACAGCCCCATTGCTCCATCAACTGCATCGTACGAATGATATATGCCGTTGAGATAAGCGTGACATCCGTCTTGCGATCTGGATCCTGCGAATGAATCAGTTCCAACTTCTCTGGCGGCACACACCAGTCAGCATACTTACCACAATGAATGATACCGTCGCGGCTATATTCTTCGACGATATGCTGCACCCATTTCTTGATGAACGGATAGCTACGCTCAATGGCCTCACGGTTGCCGTACTGACGCCATAGCATATCGCACGAGAAAGGCAGCGCCGCCGCCCACGCCACATCGTCGCTATAGTAGTTCCAGAACGCTGGGGCTACGTCAGGAATGCAGCCATCCGTACGCTGTGCCTCACAGATATCGCGCATCCACTTGGTATAGAGGCGTTCGTTGTCGAACAGGAAACTCTCGCCCAGCGAGCCCACCGTCCTATCGCCCAGCCAGGGCTGGCGCTCATCGCGTTGCGGACAGTCAATAGGCATTCCCTTGTAGTTGTCCAATACACCCCACCAGGCATTGCGCACAACCTTGTTTAATAGCGTATCAGAACACTCAAAATGTCCCTTCGTCTGCATATCATCAGCCACCACTTCAGCCACGAAATCGTTCTTCGTAGCATTCGCCAAGCCTATGACCTGAGCATACTTAAAGCCATGATAGACAAACGTGGGTGTCCACCAGCGTCCATCCTTACCCTCTTCACCATTACAGATGTAGATGTCTGTCGAACGGGCATTGCGGAAATTGTCACGATATAATGTACCATCAGCATTCAGCTTCTCTGCATAGACAATACGGATGACATCGCCCTTCTGGCCGCGAACCTTCACCTTCAGCCAGCCGGCAATGTTTTGGCCAACATCCACAATAATCCCTTTTACAGAAGGAGATACTGTTAGGTTCCCCCTCTCTTTGGAGGGGGTTAGGGGGAGGCTTTTCATGCCTGGTGTCATCTGGGCACGCAGATAAGCCTGTGGGATATCCGTACGCTCTGCATTCTGCCATTTGGAATCGTCATACCCCACTTTATTCCAGCCTGTCATCTCCATACGGGCGTCATATTCCTCACCGTCGTATTCGTTGTTGGCACGGATGGGACCCTTGGCGGTTACTTTCCAACCCTTGTCATCGGTCTGCAAACGTTGCGTGGTCCCGTCAGTATATTCAACAATGACATTGATACGGCACTTGGGGAAGCCAAACGTATGGATCTTATAGGGCTTATGCTGCTGCATAGGGAAGTAGCGTCCGTTACCTAAAGCGATGCCAAGGCAGATGTCAGATGTATGATGTAAGAGGTTAGATGTTATGTCATACGTATTGTAATAGATGGTCTTGCGATAGTCAGAGGGCACAGGCTGTAGCACTCCATCACCTATTCGCTGGCCATTAACGTAGAATTCATGCAGTCCGATGCCTGCCACGTAGGCCGTCGCACGCTTCACTTGCTTGTCCTTTAACTTGAACTCTTTGCGCAGATAGCGGGCAGCCATTCTTGTGTGCATACCGCGCTCTTCACCTGGCAGCAGGCGTTCCAACCCTATCCAGTAACCACTCCACTTACCTTCATGCAGCAGTCCGATGCTAAAGCACTCGTCACCGCTCCACTCCGATTCGCCTGCAGTGGTCCATACTTTTACGCGCCATGTACAGTGGGTGTTGCTCTGCAACTTCCTGCCAGCATAAGGAAGCCACAGTTGCCGGTCGCTCTCCACCTTACCGGTATTCCACACTTCGCCCTTGTCGTCGCAGACAATAATCTGGTAGGCAGTTTGCCTCACGTCCTGCTTGTCGCTCAATATCTGCCATGAAAAGCGAGGTGTGTCAGTATCTATACCTAACGGTTGAACTAAGTTTTCCACACGCAGGTTTCCAACGCTTACGTCAGGTCTTACCACTTTTTTCTTTGCCGCCGATGCCGTGAGCGACAGCATAGCCAGCAATATGATGAGGAGTTTTTTCATTCGCAATCCAGTTTTATTCGTTCCAAACTCCCCTCCCGCACGGGAGGGGCCGGGGGTGGGTCTTACTCGTTTAAGTCTCGTTCTTTAGCCTTGTAGCCATCTGGCGACAGTTCCGTCTGGTCTTTCGTCAGATAGTCCTTTGTGCTGTCAATGGCAATCAGCACACCATCCTCTACCCTTGCCGACTGTGGATGATAGCGGAAGGTAAGCACCTTCGAGTCGTATTCTCCCAGATATTTCAGTCGTCCCGTGGCTGCTGTCATCCACCACACGTTCTTCTTCGCTCCACTAATCTTCGTCAGGTCGAGCTTCATGTTATTGTTGTTATAGTTGTAAACCAACAAATAGTCGTTGCCACGGGTGGCAATCAGACGATTGTATTTCTCGCCGTTCTCGAGGATAACACGCTGGTCGGCAACTCGTTCAAAATAAGGGAAAGAGAGGATGAGACGCTTCAAGTATTGCATCTGGTTGAAGCCTGGATCTTTCAGTCCCTGATACCATGCCTTCACATCACCCGCATCACCATAGCTTGTCGGATAGCCAGGCTTTAGCATCTGCATGATGGCATTATGTCCGTAGGTATGTCCACACGAACCGGCAAACACACTCCAATAGGCATAGCGGCGCACGTCATAGTCTCGCCAACGGGGTTCATAGGGGTCATGAAGTCCCATTGGAATATCCTCGTAACTGGGTTCTGCATCGAGCACGGGTTTGATGGGATTGTATTTCCACGTAGAGTCCACATACATCCAGTTGTCCTCCTCAGTATTGTCGGGAATAGGATAGTCAGCATTGCCCATGCGCTGCCCATAACGACGGTGTCCGCTTTGGAATGTATGGAAATCAAGCCATGTTGCCTGACTCCACCACTTGGCAGACGTATAGCGTCCACGCGGATGATAGGTCATCAGGTGGTTTTTGTCTATCGACTTGATGGTTGTTGCCAATGCTTCCCACACCTCGGGTTTGATATCACCTTGAATGTCGCCACCCATAAACCAAATGATGTTAGGCCTGTCCTTATAGCGGTTAGCCAGGAACGCACCGTATTTCTTGGCATCGTCCACACTCAGCTTGCCATCCTTCACCAATCCACCCCAGATGCACACCATACCGATATAGATGCCATGCTGGGCAGCCATATCGACGATATAATCCATGTGGTCCCAATAGCCATAACCATTCGGATCCTCGCCCATTCGTCCCCAGTCAAAGCGTTTCGAGCCTTTAGAAGCCTCACCCTTTTGGGGGAGGTGGGAGGGGGCTCCATATATATTATAGGCAGGTACCCCGTCAATGGTCTGTACCTGTACGACATTATAGCCTGCCTTGGCACACGATTGCAAGTACCACTCAGCCTCTGCCCTATCCAATCGTTCAGGCAGCAGCCAGCCCGTTTCCCCTAACCAGAAGAAAGGCTGTCCGTTTTCAAACTGCAGGTAACGTTGGTTGTCTGATACCTTCAATTTGCCATTATCCCATGGCTTACCTGCCTGTGCCGACACCGTCAGCAACGCAAGGCTTAATATCATGATGAGTTTCTTCATAGTTCGTTTACGCGTATATATATAAAAAAGACTGACGAGCAAACAATTTGTCGTCAGTCTTATAAAATGTATTACTATACTGTATCGTCTTACAGTTGGTATTCCAACATCACCATAGAGTATGGCTCCAACTCAATGTCAAACTTCTTCTCAGCCTTGATGGTCTCCTTCTTTGGTGCGATGGGCTGCTTGTCGAAGTTGTTCTCGTCGTTAGACTTACCCTCGAGCACGGTCTTCACACAGTTCTTCTTGATGGGGAAGCGGCTCAGGTTGATGTCGGCCTCCTTTTCCTTGTCGGATGCGTTGACCAGCTTCACATAGAGTTTCCTGGTCTTCACGTTCAGAATGACGCTCTGTCCGTAGTGGACGTTCTCCTGAGGCTGGATGACTCCTTTCTCATCACCCTCAAACTGTACACAGTCACCATAGAAATACTGTCCGCTCGACTGTCCGAACAGCTGCTGTACGTAGTAGCTGCAGGTTGGGAAGACGCGCTCATTGTCAAAATAGATCAAGTCGGGATTCCACTGCGTGCCGTTCTTGCGGGCAAGGAGGGGAGCGTAGGATGTCATGGATACGATGTCGCCGTTGCGCTCTACGTGGAGCAGATACAGACCCTCGGCCAGCGCATCGATAAGCTTCTTGTCCTTAGCGGCATATTCTCCGAGATACACTTTCGTCTTGCCATCACGTGGATAGCTGTCGTACTGGCGCTTGTTCAGGAAGTAGGTGTTGGGCTCGTAATAATGCTCGTCAAGGATAGGCATATTCAGTTCCTTGGCCAATTGCCAACCAGCCTCGTAGTCTGGATTGCCCTTGTGGGAGCCCGGACCGGCAGTGCCCACAATGATAATCTCAGGATGAGCCTTCATCACGCGTTCATAGATATACTTGAAGCGCTCGATGAATTCGGGCGAGATCTTCTCCTCGTTGCCGATGCCCAAGTACTTCAAATTGAAAGGTTTGGGATGACCGGCATCAGCACGCATCTTGGCCCATTTGTTCGTAGCGGGGTCGCCGTTGGCCCACTCTATCAGGTCGATGGCTTCAGCCACCCACTCATCCATCTCGCTCATGGGCACTACGTCCTGAGCCTGCTTGGGCCACATATTCCAACCACCGTTGGTACCCTGACAGCTGACACCGCTGGGCAGAATGGGTACAGGCTCCATGCCGAGGTCTTCGCAGAACTGGAAGTACTCGAAGTAGCCCAGTCCCATACTCTGATGGTAGCCCCACGTGTTCTTCAATCCGCGACGCTGTTCCTTCGGACCGATGGTGGTCTTCCAGCGATAGGTGTCCCAGAAACCGTCACCACCGCCATGCACAACGCAGCCGCCGGGGAATCGCATGAACTTCGGATGCAGGTCGGCCAGTGTCTGGGCAAGGTCTTTGCGCAATCCGTGTCCCTTATACGTATCCTGTGGCATCAGTGACACCATATCGACATCCATATCGCCATCGGTCAGCATCAGAATCTGCAGCGAAGCTTTCTTGCTGTCGGCATTCGGAGTCATCGTGGCGGCATATTTCTTCCAATTCTTGTCACTGACCGTCAGCGTCGTCTCAGCCAACAGTTTCGGGTCCTTGCCCCAGCCTTGCGACTCTACCAATACAACGCGAATCTGCTTGGCATTGCCGTAATTACGGAGGAATACCGAGAAATCGTACTGTGCACCGGCTTTCACCGTGATGCCGTCGTAGCCGTTATTCTCGATACCGTAGCCACGCCACCCCTTAAAGTCGTAGAACTCTCTGGTACGCTCGGCATGCAACTTCATGTAGGTAGGGTTGTTAGCATGGATGCCCCTGTCCTTGCGCACCTCAATCAGACCGAGCGAGTGACCGGGGCGTACTACCTTCCAGGCCGTTCCTGCGCCCCATCCGTCCTTCTCGGCAGGCGAGAACTCGAACGAGCCGTTTTGGATCAGTTCGGCATAGAGGCCACCGTCAGCACAGTTGTTGATGTCCTCGAAGAAGATACCAATTAATTCATCACTGATAGCCTTACCGCCCTTGGGGGCTTTCATGGGCTTCTGGGCGTTGAGTCCCAGCGTGGCTGCCAACAGGAGGGCAGCGCATGTTGTTAGTCTTTTCATAAATGTTATAGTGGTTGTTTAGAATTAATTCTGTATGCAAAGATATAAAAAAAATTCTATACGACCATCTATGTAATGTTAAATGCTACAAAACATAAACATTTTGCTACATTTCTGCTATTGCAGGACGTATTCTCCCCCCGCTTTCGTGGTCAGCGTATAGATGCCGGGCTGCTTGTCGCGCTTTAGTCCCTTGCCCTTCATTGGTGTATTGGAACGCAGTTTACAGACACCGCCATGACGTGAACGGACAACAGCCTTGGTCAGTTTGCCATCTTTCCAATCTATGTCGATTTCAAAGCCTCCACGAGCTACGAGTCCCTTGACGCTACCAGCACGCCATGCTTGGGGCAGGGCTGGCAACAGGTAGATGAAGCCATCATAACTTTGCATCAGCATCTCAGCAATACCTGCGGTACATCCAAAGTTGCCGTCAATCTGGAAGGGTGGATGGGCATCGAACATGTTAGGATAGGTGCCACCATGCTGTTTGACGGTACCGAAGATGAGGAAGGTGTCAGCAGTCAGCGTCAACTGGTCCTTAATCAATTTGTAAGCATGTTCGCCATCCAACAGACGTGCCCACGAACACACCTTCCAACCCATCGACCAACCTGTCGACACGTCACCACGGGCCTCTAACGACTTACGGGCGGCCTGCCACAGGTCTGGTGTACGTGTAGGCGATATCAGATAGGAGGGGAACAGTCCGTAGAGGTGAGAGAAGTGGCGATGGTCGTCCTTCGGATCATCCAGGTCGTCGAGCCACTCCTGCAGTTGTCCCCAACGGCCAATCTGCATAGGCGGCAACTGTTTTAGTTGAGAGTGGAGAGTTGAGAGTGTAGAGTTGTTGTCGCCAAGAATCTTGGCGGCTTCCAAAACATTGGTGTATAGTTCTGTCACTATCTGGTTGTCCATCGTCACACCGGCGTCGAGTGCTGTCGGACGACCCTTGCCGCCATGTTCAGGCGATTCGCCGGGACAGACCACGAGCCAGCCCTTTGTGGGATGCTTGACAAGCGTCTGCGTGAAGAAGCGGGCAGCATCGAGCATGATGGGATAATATTGGCGCAAGAAATCTTGGTCGCCTGTATAGAGGTAATGCTCCCACAAATGCCGGCACAGCCAGGCGGCACCCATAGGCCATAGTCCCGTCTGGGCACGATCGACCGGTCCTGTGATGCGCCACTGGTCGGTATTGTGATGCAGCACCCAGCCGTCGGTACCATACATGTCGCGGGCTGTCTGCTTGCCTTGCTCGTAGGCTTCGCGTATGAGTTTGAACAGCGGCTCATTCAACTCCGTCAGATTCGTGACTTCCGACGGCCAGTAATTCATCTCCAGGTTGATGTTCGTGGTGTATTTCGAGTCCCACGACGGAAACATTTTGTCGTTCCACAGCCCCTGCAGATTGGCAGGGTTCATATTATCAGGCTGACTGCTACTAATCAGCAGGTATCGCCCAAACTGGAAATAGGTGGCGACGAGGTAATTATCGGCGTCAGAATCGCTGACCCCACTAAAGCGCTCGATGCGTTTGTTCATGGGCACGTGGGCATAGGCATCTTCACCCAGATTGAGCTTCACGCGGTTGAAATAATGATGGTATGTCTTCTCGTGTAGGGTCTTCAGTGCTTCATAGCCCAACGCCATAGCGCCCTGCAGTCGCTCCCGTGATTGTAACGCCTCGTCACCAGTAATGTCCTTGTAGCTCTTGACGTTGGTACCTACGGTGAGGTAGAGGGTCGCCTCGTCGGCACCCACCACGCTAACGTTGCCGTTCGAGCCACTCACCTTGCCACCCTTCGTCTGCACCGCCATACGACCCATAAAGCGCACCTTACCTTTCAGTCCTTCATGCTTGGAAGACACGCCCAACAGGGTGGCGGAAGCAAATTCTTCATTTTTCACTTTTAACTTTTCACTTCCCACGAGCACATTTTCGTGGGGCGAGGTCATATTAGCTGTAAACGTAATCTTGCCCTTGGCACTGGCTGTCAGGTGTACGGCTATGACATGATGACCGCCCAGCGGTGCAATGGTCTCGCGCTGGTATTGCACACCGTCAGCAGTGTAACGGACAATGGTTCTGGCATTGTCCAAGTCCAGCCATCGTTCGTACTGCCGGTAGTCAGCATGACCGGGCATGGCGATATACAGGTCGCCAAAGGGCTGGTAGGGCATACCCATGTTCTTGTCAACGGCACGGGGCATGACCTTCGCATCAGCCAACGCTTGGGCCTCTTTGTACTTACCTTCGAATATCAGCTGACGCACCTCTGGCAACGCCTCCTTCGCATGGGGATTCACCACGTTATTTGGTTGTCCAGCCCAAATAGTCTCCTCATTCAGTTGGATATGCTCGACGGCTGGCGTTCCAAACACCATGCCGCCCATCACGCCATTACCGATGGGCAATGCCTGCGTCCATGTCTGTGCAGGCTGGTCGTACCACAGCCGATATTGTTGGGCTGCCAACGTCAGGACAGCCGTCATTGTCAAAAAAAAGCACATTAATCTTTTCATTGTTCAGTAGTATTGCTCTTATAAAATAGACTGACTAACCAGTTTAATGTCGTCAATCTGTCAGATTTCCTGGTGGTCGCAGAAAGGCTCAATGATCCTTGAGCCTCTTCTTTGCTGCTTTCGCTTTACGTTTCTCCTCCTTCTTGCGCTGCTTCTCGTCAGCCTTGTATTGTTTCATGCGAGCCTTGAACTCCGGATATTCGCCAAAGGCCTTATTGTAGCCGCTCTTCATGGCCATCTTATAGGCCCAGTCGGCATTTTTGTAGTCGCTGTAGTGTTCAAACGATACGCCCATGAAATAGTAGAGATCGGGGGTGTGGTATCGTTTCTTTAACGCACTGTCGCCATAGACTATGGTATGGTAGTAGTCCTTCGCTTCGTAGGCATCATACGCCTTCTGACAATAGGCTGTAAAATCCCTGATGCGTGCTACGGTATCCTCGTGGGTTTCGTGGGTGATAGCGACATCATCGACGTTGCGGACGCGCGACCAGAAGATGCCGCCACCATTGAATTGCGGGTCAGCACCCACCGTTCCCATCTTGTCGTTGTCTGCTTGCGAGCGCAGACCTTTATGATAGTGGCTCTCCTGAGCTACAGCAAAGTGAGAGGCAACCAGAAAGAGGGTGACAAAGGCTATGAATTTCATTTGTACAGCGATTTGAGTGCTTCATCGGGTTCTATCTCTATCTTGCTCTCGTCAAGCATCGAGCGGTCCAGTCCGAAGACGTCGATGAAGAAGTCGTAGACGGCATTGCGTTTGTTCTCGCGGAAGTCGTGACGCTCGTTGGGCAGGTGGACGTTGCGCACCTTATCCTGAGCACCATAGAAGCCATAGACACGTTGCAGATAGGGAAACTCCAGCGTGGGCACGCTTGACGTCCAGTCGCCACCATCCGACACAATCAGCATGGGCTTTGGGGCCATGACTGCAGCGAGTTCTGCCTCACACGTACCGCCAGCCGCAAGCTGGACGGGTTTGCCGCTCTCGCACGGACAGCCTCCGTCGAAATGCGAGGCCAGATGGACGACAGGGGCTGAGGCAGTGACGCGGTCGTCAAGCAAGGATAGCAACACGGTATGGGTACCGCCGCCGCTGCCGCCCATCACGCCTACACGCTTAGTGTCTATGTCCTTGCGATGGGTAAGCATCCAGTCCAGCAGGATATAGCCACACGCTGCCTGATAGACATGGGCACGACTGGTATGATGTGCTGCTTCTCCCACTTCTTTTTCTGATTCACCCCAACCATACAGGTCGAAGTCGACGCACACGGCGCCCATACGAGCCAGCGTACCCAGTCGCTGCTGTTCGTCCTTGCGGTAGCGATAGGGCCAGTGACCGTCGGGGCAGACGATGAGGGGTGAGAGGTGAGAGGTAAGAGGTGAGAGGTTACTTTTGCGCTTCTTCTTAACGGGCGCATAGATGGTACCGAAGAGGTGCTGACCGGGCGTCAGCTCGATGCAGATGTTCTGCGTGGTATAGCCGTCGTGCTTGCGGATTTTCGACAGGATGACAGGTCGCTCCAGATTGCCCTGAAAGCCCGTGCTCACGGCTTTCTTGTCTTTTGTCACGACGCACGAGTCCAGGAATGCGTCCAGTTCCAGCCGTTGGCGCACTTCTTTGCGCAACGTGTCACGACGAGCCTCCCATTGCTCCTTATTACTATATAAGGATGAGAGCCAGTCGAGCATCATCTTGCCCTCCTGCTCATGGCGGCGCGGATATTCGTACAGCTTGATTTTATAGAGGTTGCCGTTCTGTTTCCACCAGTTCCAGTCGTAGTACTTACAGATGTTGTCGAGCGTCATCTCTAACGAATAGGGACGCACGCGGAAATCGGCATAAGGCAGGCGCTTGCCCACGGTATCGACATTCGAATCGAACTTAAACTTCACTCCAAAGCGCTGGCCAACGTCCTTCATCAGGTCGTGGACGCTGCGTTCGTAGCGCGTCTCAAACGTCTGTGCCCCAGCCACAGCAGGCAGGATGGCACAAAGTAACAACAGTATCTTCTTCATCATATAAATAAGACTAATTCTTTGCCGTTTTGTCGTCATATATGAATTTATTTCGTATCTTTGCAACATCTAACAATAAAATGTAAGAACTTATGAAAAAAACTATCATGACTATGGCTCTGGCAGCACTCTGCTGCATGGGTGCCCAAGCACAGGAGAAACTCTTCAACAGTGCCAGCGTACAATCACCCGTCGTCAACGCCAACGGTACTGTCACATTCAATCTGTATGCCCCCAAGGCTGTCAAGGTCGAGGTGACTGGCGACTTCCTACCCACACAGCAGATGAACATTCCGGGCTATGGCAAGTACGAGGCACCGGGCGTGGCTCAACTGGTGGAAGGCAAGAACGGTGTATGGAGCTACACTACCGACAAGTTGGCCCCTGAGATGTACAGCTACACTTTTAACATCGACGGCATGACGGGCGTCAAAGACCCTGCCAACATCTATGTGAACCGTGATATCGTGTCGTTTACCAACATCTTTATCGTCAGCAACGAAAAGGGCGACAAGGGCGATTTGTACAAGGTGAACGAAGTACCTCACGGCAACCTCTCGAAGGTATGGTACAACAGTCCTACACTGAAAATGCAGCGCCGCATGACGGTCTATACACCTGCCGGTTACGACAAGGGTGGCAAGTATCCCGTACTCTACCTGTTACATGGTGCCGGTGGCGATGAGAATGCATGGAGCGAACTCGGCCGTGCGGCTCAGATTCTTGACAACCTGATTGCCACTGGTAAGGCTAAGCCCATGATTGTTGTCATGCCCAACGGCAACCCCAACTGTCAGGCAGCCCCTGGTGAATGGTCATTCGGTATGTACACCCCTGGCTTCCGCGATGGCGGTACAGGTCCTACGACGCCTGCCGCTGCAACCATTCCCGAAAGTTTCATGGATATCGTGAACTATATCGATGCCAACTATCGCACCATCAAGAAGCGCGAAGGTCGTGCCGTCTGCGGTCTGTCGATGGGTGGTGGTCATACTTTCCACGTCAGCCTACTCTACCCCACCACGTTCGACTACTACGGCCTTTTCTCAGCTGGTCTGCATTTGGGTAAAGGCCAGATTCTGCAGGGTTCCTTTGCCGACCAGATTAAAGCCGACCCCGACTTTGCCGGACAATCAGCCAAACTGTTTGGCAGTAAGCCCAAGCTTTACTGGATGGGTATGGGTAAGACCGACTTCCTCTATCAGCCTACTGTTGACCTGCGCAACTATTGGGACAGCAAGGGTTACAAGTACGAGTATGTAGAGACCGATGGCGGTCACATTTGGCGCAACTGGCGCATCTATCTGACCATGTTCGCCCAGAAGATATTCAAGTAAATTCTGTATATTTGCTAACTAAATTCAGTGAAATTGTCCACCAATTTCACTGAATTTACACAAAAAAAAGCGTACCCGTTACCGGATACGCCTATCAGATTGTCACATGGGTTATTAGACCTTAATTTCAACCTCAACACCGCTGGGAAGTTCAAGCTTCATCAGAGCGTCAACAGTCTTAGCTGTTGAACTATAGATGTCAATCAGACGCTTGTAGTCTGACAGCTGGAACTGCTCACGAGCCTTCTTGTTAACGAAGGTAGAGCGGTTAACGGTGTAAATACGCTTGTGAGTGGGAAGGGGAATTGGACCGCTAATGATAGCGCCAGTAGCCTTGACAGCCTTCACAATCTTCTCTGCTGACTTGTCTACGAGTTTGTGGTCGTAGCTCTTCAGTTTGATACGAATTTTCTGACTCATTGTCTTTTCTTTTGTTTAAATTGTTAATATTGTTCTCCGCTAAAGAGTCATTTGCTCAGCGAAGTTTGTTATTTGAGTAAGCGAAGAGCGGAAGCAAATTCTCCACTCTTCACTCTTCACTCTTCTTTTATACGAGGTCTGCGCGGCCCTTAACCTCCTCGAGCACAGCCTTAGCCAAAGCTGAAGACAGAGGAGCGTGGTGGCTGTACTCCATAGAGCTGGTAGCACGACCAGAAGTAATGGTACGCAGAGCAGTTACATAACCGAACATCTCTGACAGGGGCACCTTAGCCTTAACGACACGGGCACCAGAGCGAGCCTCTTCCATACCTTCCACCTGACCACGACGCTTGTTCAGGTCACCGATGACATCACCCATGTTCTCCTCAGGTGTAACCACCTCGAGCTTCATGATGGGCTCCATCAGTACGGGCTTAGCCTGAGCGCAAACAGCCTTGTAAGCCATCTGGGCAGCGATTTCGAATGACAGCTGGTCAGAGTCAACGGGGTGGAACGAACCATCCACAACGACAACTTTCAGCGAGTCAACGGGATAACCACCGAGGATACCGTTCTTCATTGCAGCCTCAAAACCCTTCTGGATAGAGGGGATGAACTCCTTGGGGATGTTACCACCCTTTACCTCGTTCACGAACTGCAGACCGCCGTTCTCCTTGATGTCCCAATCGTCGTCCACAGGACCAACGTTGACGATGATATCAGCGAACTTACCGCGACCACCAGACTGCTTCTTGTAAACCTCACGATAGTTCATGACAGTCTTCGTGATGGCCTCCTTGTAGTTCACCTGAGGCTTACCCTGATTACACTCAACCTTGAACTCACGCTTCAGACGGTCGATGATGATGTCGAGGTGGAGCTCACCCATACCAGAGATAATGGTCTGACCACTCTGCTCGTCGGTACGTACGGTGAATGTGGGGTCTTCCTCAGCGAGCTTAGCCAGACCGTTGTCAAGCTTGGCAACGTCAGCCTGAGACTTAGGCTCAACAGCGATAGAAATCACAGTGTCGGGGAAGGTCATAGACTCCAGCACGATGGGCTTCTCCTCGTCGCAGAGGGTATCACCAGTGCGGATATCCTTGAAACCTACACCTGCACCGATATCACCGGCGTCGATAGACTCCATGGGAATTTCCTTGTTAGAGTTCATCTGGAACAGACGACTGATACGCTCCTTCTTGCCCGAACGGGGGTTGTAAACGTAAGAACCGGCCTTCACGCTACCAGAGTAAACGCGGAAGAATACCAGACGACCCATATAAGGATCGGTAGCAATCTTGAAAGCGAGAGCTGAAGTAGGCTCGTCCTCGCTGGGTTTGCGACCCTCTTCCTCGTCGGTGCTGGGGTTGGTACCCATCACCATCTCCACGTCAACAGGAGCAGGCAGGAAAGCGCAAACATAGTCGAGCAGAGGCTGAACACCCTTGTTCTTATAAGAAGAGCCAAGCAGCATAGGCGTGCAAGCCATTGAGATACAACCCTTGCGGATAGCAGCGATAATCTCGTCCTCAGTAATTGAATCGGGATCGTCGAAGTACTTCTCCATCAGAGCCTCATCGTACTCAGCAGCAGCCTCGAGCAGTTTGTTGCGCCACTCGTCGCACTCTGCCTTCAGGTCAGCAGGGATGTCCTCTACGTCATATTCAGCACCCATGGTCTCGTCGTGCCACAGGATAGCCTTCATCTTGATAAGGTCAACCAGACCCTTGAAGTTCTCCTCAGCACCGATGGGCACCTGAATAACAACGGGGTTTGCACCAAGGATGTCCTTCATCTGCTGAACAGTCTCGAAGAAGTCAGCACCTGAACGGTCCATCTTGTTAACGTAACCGATACGGGGAACATTATACTTATCAGCCTGACGCCATACAGTCTCAGACTGGGGCTGAACACCATCAGCAGCAGAGTAAGTAGCAACAGCTCCGTCGAGCACACGCAGTGAACGCTCTACCTCAGCGGTAAAGTCCACGTGTCCCGGAGTATCGATCAGGTTGATCTTGTACTCCTTGCCGTTCCACTTCCAGTTACAAGTGGTAGCAGCTGAAGTAATAGTGATACCACGCTCCTGCTCCTGGGCCATCCAGTCCATGGTAGCAGCACCATCGTGCACCTCACCAATCTTGTGCGTCTTACCTGTGTAGAACAGGATACGCTCAGACGTAGTGGTCTTACCGGCATCGATGTGGGCCATGATACCAATATTGCGGGTCAAATGTAAATCGCGATTTGCCATTTCTTTATCCTTTTAATCTTATTTACCTATAATCATTAGAAACGGAAGTGAGCGAATGCACGGTTAGCCTCTGCCATGCGATGCATATCCTCCTTACGCTTGAAAGCACCACCCTGATTGTTGAAGGCATCCATAATCTCAGCAGCCAACTTGTCGGCCATAGACTTACCACTGCGCTTGCGGGCAAACGCAATCATATTCTTCATTGAGATGCTCTCCTTACGGTCGGGACGGATCTCAGTAGGAACCTGGAAGGTAGCACCACCGATACGGCGGCTCTTAACCTCTACCTGGGGAGTAATGTTGTCGAGAGCCTGCTTCCATATTTCCAGAGCTGACTTCTCCTCGTTCTGCATCTTGCCCTTTACGGTCTCAAGTGCATTGTAGAAAATCTCATAAGAGACAGACTTCTTACCATCAAACATCAGATGGTTCACAAACTTCGACACTTTCTTGTCGTTGAAGACTGGATCGGGAAGGATCACACGCTTCTTTGGTTTTGCTTTTCTCATTTTTTCTTGTTTGAATTAATGTCTGCTTGGGGCTGTTCTTTCTTGTTCTTCAACGCTCGCTCATGAGCATTTACTCAACCTGTCTTTAACAATTCTCCAGCAAAACGTTTTTTACTTGATTACTTATACCTTATTATTATATAAGGCGGAGTCCTGTAGGCTTTCTAATCTTCTCCGATTATTACTTCTTAGCCTTAGGACGCTTAGCACCGTACTTAGAACGACGCTGTGTACGGCTGGCAACACCAGCGGTATCAAGCGTACCACGTACGATGTGATAACGTACACCGGGAAGGTCCTTTACACGACCGCCACGAACCAGCACGATGCTGTGCTCCTGCAAGTTGTGTCCCTCTCCGGGGATGTACGAGTTAACTTCCTTCTGATTAGTCAGACGAACACGGGCTACCTTACGCATAGCCGAATTAGGCTTCTTGGGGGTCGTTGTGTAGACACGAACGCAAACGCCACGACGCTGAGGACATGAATCCAGAGCGGGTGACTTGCTCTTGTCAACGAGCACCTTTCTGCCTTTTCTTACCAATTGTGAAATTGTAGGCATAATTGTTTGTTTTTTAATTAATTATATATTATGTATATGTTATTTATCAGACATAGTACACCCACACTTTGGGCGCTTTTGGGGTGCAAAGGTACAAACTTTTCCTGATTCCACCTAATATATAATAAACAAATAAACGCTTACTTAATGCTTTTTAACATTAAATAAGCGTTTTAACTTTTTTAAACTACAGTTTTACTATGCTTCACCCTTACCGCCAGGGAAAGGAGCTACCGTTCTTGGCTCTTGTTGGGGTATTTTGATTGGTCCAAACTCCCGCTCATAACGCACGATGTTTTCCTGCAAAGCACCCAACAGACGTTTGGCATGTTCAGGGGCCAGAATCACACGACTCTTCACCTGTGTCTTTGGCACGCCGGGCAGTACACGGGCAAAATCGATGATAAAGTCACTACTTGAATGGGTAATGATAGCAAAGTTGGCATATTCGCCTTGAGCTACATCTTGAGGCAGCTCTACCTGTAGCTGATTGTTTTTATTGTCACTCATAACTCTATTTATTCAGCTGGTACAACACGCTCGTTAACGAAATCAGAAACTTTCTGTGCATACTTCTGTGCAGCAGCTGACTCATTCTTAGAAAGTTCAAATGCCTTGATACGGGCACGACTGGCAGCCTTCTCATTTACCAAATAGAAAGCCTGCACGGAGATGGTACCGTCAGCGTTGTTACACTTCACGCTAAAGCTGGGACGCAGCTCACCGCGAATCTCCTGTTGGACCTTTCCTTCATAGGCAGCATAGAACTTATCGAACTCTGCTTCCTGATTAGCAACATCAGAAGCCATATCAGAGAGTACACGACCCTTTACCAACTGGCCGGCAGTTGTAGCATAACGGTTGGCAGCACTGTTCTGGGCTGCAGTAGCAGCCAGATTGGCCGACTTGGCTGTTGAGAAGCCTACTACTTCGGTTACGTCATCGCCTTCAGCCTCAAGGGTGGTGTAGTGCTTGGTCAGCATGGTCTCCAACGTCCTTGACGAACCAAAAATCTCGAAACCGCCTTTCCTAAGTTCCTTCAGCTTCTTGCTTACTTCCTTTTTCACAGCCTTTGCCTGCTGCTTCGTCAGTTCCTGAGCATTTGCCATTGGCAACATCATGGTGACTGCCATCAGCATTAATACAATTTTCTTCATAATCTTTCTGTTTTTAATGTTACATTTTAATTCTATTCTCAGTCGAAGTTTCCACCGTATATCAGTCCGTAATACGGATCGTCACGGTCAAAGTCTCCGTTAATCTTCGGATCGCGGTTGGGTTGCCAGGTACGCACCTTGATGCATGGCTGGTCAATCTCGTTCAGGTCAACCATCAGAAACAGATAGCCTGTATCGCCATAGCTGGACGAATAATAGTCCTGGTGAATCTGAATACCGAAAGTATCGCCGCCCG
>JAEEGI010013135.1_pt1 | contig 17593 bp, 13 predicted proteins | sample 8958751 | NCBI WGS metagenome assembly JAEEGI01 (sample SAMN16246545, study PRJNA631951) | gut metagenome | biome: gut microbiome; feature: rumen; material: KS-attached | host: Bos | place: Iran: Karaj | collected 2018-10 | reverse complement strand
ACTATTATGATTCAAATACAACGAATGGAACAGCGATACTTGACAAAAATAATGTATTATTTGCCGGACAATGTTGGCAAATGATCCGTACTACTGATACTGGTGGAGTAAAGATGATCTATAATGGTGAACCAGATCAAGATGGATATTGTACAAATACAACAGGCAATAACACTATAATAGGAACAAATTTATATAATTCGGGAGGATCATTAGCATATGTCGGTTATATGTATGGAGCATCATATAATAATTTATCTAAATCCCCATCTGATATGGCTACCGCATACAAATACGGAAACGATGTAACATACTCTAGTGGAACATATACTTTAACAAATACAATGACAAGTACAGGAACATGGTCTAATGATTATAATACATTAAGTAATAATCATTATACATGTTTTAGCGCAAGTTCAACGTGTTCAAGCGTATATTATATTTACTACACTGATACATATGGCCTTAACTATATAATACTAACAAATGGCAAAAAAATAGACGATGCCCTAGAAGAGATGTTGAATATCGAGAATTTAAATATAAATAATAGTGGAGCAAAAACAGTTATAGATAATTGGTACAGTACAAATTTATCAATTTATTCTAGATATATAGAGGATACGATATATTGTAATGATAGAAGTACAAGTTCCATAGGTGGATGGAATCCTAATGGAGGTGATACAACAAAATACTTGTATTTTAGCTCATATACTAGAATGAGTAATAGTATACCAAGTTTAACATGCAATAGAGTACAAGATCAATTTACAGTATCAGGCAGTATTGGAAATGGAAATTTAACATATCCAATAGGATTAATTACAAGTGATGAAGTTATGTATGCTGGAGCAAATAACTACACAGCAAATAGAACATATTATTTATATAATAATAAGACATATTGGACTAATTCCCATTCTTTCTTGGGAGGTTCAAATGTTAGTTCTACAAGTGTTAGATCTGATGGAAGTTTTTATGTTGGAAACAACTATCTTTATCTTAATGAAGGCATTCGTCCAGTCATTTCCCTAAAATCTACAGATATTGTAGAGTCTGGCGATGGAACTCAAACTAACCCATATGTAATAAAAACTAGTTAAAAGATTTCATTAAATTGAAATCTTTTTTTTTAAATAATATGATAGAATATAAATAGGGTGGTCATATGATTGAAATAACTAATAGTAAATTACTTAATTATCTACAATTAAAACTAAATAAATTAAGTAACAAATTTAAAGAAGAAGAATTAAGTTCTATAGATAAATTAATATTAAATTCTAAAGATGATAATGGTAATATTACTGATATAGATTTAAATATAATTAAATATTTTACTGGATTAAAAGAATTACAATTATATAATTTAGATATAAGTAATGATATATTGATAAGTATATCTAAAATACATAGTTTAAATAATCTTACTTTTAATAATTGTACATTTAATAATCCAAATCTAATTCAAATGATAAAAGTATATAGTCTTAATATTATTAATTCACCAATACATGATACTAAATTCTTAAAAAGTTTAATGTTATTAAAGAACATATCATTAGTTGGATTAGATAATGTTTATATAGATGATATTAATAATTTAATTAATTTAAAAACTTTAATATTATCTAGTAGTAAAATAATGGATTTAAAAGAAAATCTATTATTACCTAATTTAGAAGAATTATATATAGATAATACTAATATATATGATTTAGAAGCATTAAATTTTTCTAATAGAAAAAAATTAATAAAATTAGTTATTTCAGATGATATTTATTTAAAGAATAAAGAATTAATTAGAAGATTACCTAAAGAAATAGTTGTATTTAATGAGAAATTAGTTAAATATATAGATTAGGAGAGTTATGAGAATATTAAGTTTATTTAATTGTAAATTACAAGATATAAAAGACGTTTTACCTCTTGTAAAAGAACAAGGTTTTGATGCAGTTCAAATTAGTCCATTACAAAGAACTAAAGATGAATATAGTGATAAGTGGTGGATGTTATACCAACCAATTAACTTTGAAATAGGTAATAAACTAGGTAGTAAAGAAGATTTAATGGAGCTATGTGATGCAGCTAGAAGAAATGGTTTAATAATAATAGCTGATACAGTATTTAACCATCTAGCCAGTGAAAACAATGAAGGTAGTTTAATACCACATCATGATTGTGATAAAGATTTATTATATGAACCAAATTGTTGGAAAGAAAGAAAACAACTTACTAATTGGCATGATAGATACCAAGTAACTCATTATTGTATGAGTCTACCTGGACTAAATCCTGATAATACTATAGTTCAACAAAAAGTAATAAATATGTTAAATGAATATGCTGATTTAGGAGTAGATGGATTTAGATTTGATGCCGCTAAAAGCATAGCTTTACCAGAAGAAGGGTGTGACTTCTTTAAGACAATAACTTATAATTTAAATAGGTGGATGCCTATAATATATGGAGAAGTATTATTTGCTGACCCAGAATTAATAGATAAATATGCTAAATATATGAAAGTATTAACTAATAGCGATACACACAATAAAGATGCTGTTATTAGATTTGTAGAGAATAAAGATACTTTCTTATCTAAAGATTTAGGCTGGACAAGAAATTTTCCAGCAGATAAAATAAATAATGACTATTATTGGCTAGCTGGTAATTATCCAAACACTCTATTTTATGATAGAGAAGGAAATGACCAAGGACAATGGAAAAAAGAATTAATAAAAAGAGCAAATAAAAGATAAAGGAGTGATAATATGAAAAAAGTACTATTATTAAATGGAAGCCCAAGAACAAATGGTAACACAAGAGTTTTATCAGAAGCATTTATCACAAGATGTATTCAAAGAAGTTATGAAGTTAAAAAATATAATATTCCAGATTTAAATATAAATCCATGTACTGATTGTGGAAAATGTTTTTCTAATAATAAACCATGTATTATAGAAGATGATTTTAATGAGATAGCTTTTGAGATAGATGAAGCAGATGTAATAGTATTCTCCGTACCAGTATATTTTTATTCTATACCTGGTAAAATGAAATGTTTTATAGATAGATTATTATGTTTTGAAGAAGCTAATATTGATTTAAGTAATAAGAGATTTGCAATTATTTCTTGTTGTGAAGAAAAAGACATGACAGTATTCGATGGATTAAGAATCCCAATAGAGAGAATGTCTCGTAATTTTGGTTGGGAATTAGTAGATGAAGTATTAGCCCCAGGAATGAGAAAAGTAGGAGATATTGATAATACCGATGGAATAAGAAGAGTAAAAGATCTCGCAGATAAAATATAGAAAGGATAATTACATGTTGAAAAAAAGTTCAGGAATCTTACCATACAAATATATCAATAATAAATTATATGTTTATCTAGAACATCCAGGAGGACCATACTATGAAAATAGAGATATATGGAGTATATGTAAGGGAGAATATACAAAAGAAAAACCAATAGATGCCGCTATAAGAGAATTTAAAGAAGAATCAGGTGTATCTATATCTAAAGATCAATTAACTTTTCTATCATCACATAAAGTAAATAAACAAAAATTAGTTACTGTATTTATAACAGAAACTGATATAAATAAAGATAATATGACATCTAATACATTTACTAAAGAATATCCTAAAGGTAGTGGTATAAACCAAGAATTTCCTGAAATGGATAAAGCAGAATGGTTTTCTATAGATGAAGCATATAATAAAATATTTAAAGGTCAAATACATTTCCTAAATAAATTAAAGGAAACTCTAGAATGAAAGTGTTAATTATAAGTGATATTCACGGTAATTATAAAAATTTAAATAAAGTGATATCTAATAATGAATTTGATAAATTAATAATACTAGGAGATACTCTAGTAGGGCCATTTACTGAATATAAAGAAGTAGCTAATCTACTAAATAAATATAAAGATAAAATAATCTCAGTAAAAGGTAATTGTGATATCTATTATGATGAATTATTAGAATATGATAATGATGATTTATATATAAAAATACCTATAGATAAGAAAATATTATTCATAACACATGGACATATATATAATAGAAATCATTTACCAAGTACATATTATGATATATTTATCTCTGGTCATACGCATACACCAATATTAGAAAAAATAGATGATAAAATATATCTAAATCCAGGCTCTATATCTCTACCAAGAAATAATTCTATACCTTCATATGCTATATATGAAGATAATAAAATCAAAATATTAGATATAGATAATAATATATTTAAAGAAATAAGTCTAAATTAGACTTTTTTTAATGTAAAATGAATGTAATTATAAGAAATTATATATTATTAATACTGGATTAATAGTATAATAAAATCAAATAATAGGAGTCTAATATGAAGAAAAAATTATTATTGATAATATTTATAATACCAATACTAATAATTATAGGCGGATTATTCTTCTTTAATAATGATATAAAAGTAATTGCTCATAAAGTAAATTTATATAAAGAAGAAACCCCTATTAATATTGAAGAAATTAATATAGCAATTGACCCAAATATAAAATTTGAATTTACTAATAGTGTTCAAGTTAAAACTATAAATCAACGCCTACAAGGTTATTTTACATATAATAGAAGTCAATATTTAGTATCTGCAAGAGTATCTGATGAGGATGGTAATCCTATAAGAGTAACTTCATATTTAGATACTGGAGTAGATTATTTTATGGTGTTTGATATATCTCCAGAGGATGGATATACTTTTATGAATAATACTACAGTAGTTGTTGACGAAGAAAATATACCTGAAGAAAAAATTAATAGACACGATAATTCAATTACTATAGTTGTAGATGCTCCTGATGTGGATTTAAAAGAGTATGGAATAGATATTACTCCAGCACCTAAATTTGAAAACTTAATTGAAGGATATACCTCTGTTACTCCAGGAGAATTCTCAATTACTAATACTGGAAGTGAACCATTAAATGATATTTCAATAGAAATAAATGATACTACTGCATTTGAATTAAATGATGCAAATCTACCTACATCTCTAAATGGTGGAGAAAGTGGTATTGTCACAATAACTCCAAAAATTGGTTTACCACCTGCAACTTATAATGCAACTATTACTATTAATGCTGATAGAATAGATCAACCACTAACTAAACAAATAGAAGTTAAAGTATTAAGTAGAATAGATTATGTAGATTTAGAAATGGCTGATTTATCTTCATACTTTATAGAAACAAATAATGAAAGTCTAATAAATGGTCTATTAATTAACTCAATTAATATAGATAGTGAAGATTATTCTATAAGTGCTGCAAATACTAAATTAACTTATTTAAATGAAGGAAGTTATAATGAATGTAAAACAGATGATTCAATAGATCCATTAAAGAATTATTTTTACAATATTGTTATAGAACCAAAAGAAGGATATGCTTTTGGAAATGATGTAGTAGTAACTATAAATGATATAGAAATACCTAGATTAACAGACAATAAAGAAATATCTAATTATGAAATGAATTCTAATAAGAAAATTCAAATTCATCAAAAAGCAGAAGTACCTACACAAATAGATGGTTTAGTAGCACTTCCTAGATTAAAACAAACTTCATTCACATATGATGGAAGTGAAAAATATCCAGAAATAATTGTAGATGATGATTTAGCAACCTGTACTGGAGATAGTGGTATTTATGCTAATGAATATTCAATTACTTGTGAATTAAATGATCCAGAAACAAATAGTTGGATGGATACATCTAATTCATCAAAAACATTAACTTGGAATATTAATCCAGTAAATACATCTATTACTATATCATCAAATGAAATAAAATTACCAATAGGAAATAGTATAGATCTAACTACAGTAATTAGTAAGAATTCACCTAATCCCATAAGTTGTAGTGCTAATGGACTACAAACAGGTATATCTATAGATGGTTGTGTAGTAAGTAGTAGTTTTGAAGCAGTTGAAAATAGAACAGGAAACTTTACTATTAATATAGATGCTTTAGATGTTAATGATGATGGAAACGTTGAATATAAAGCACTAACAGGATATCAACTTAGAATAACTAGTATAAGTAATGTTCCAACTAATTTAGAATGGGAAGAAAATACAGCTAAATGGGATGCAATAGAAGGTATTAAAAAATATCAAGTTAATTTATATGATTCATCTAATGATGAATTAGTAGATTCAGAAGAAGTAAATAAAAACTCTAAAGATTTTACTGATGTTATAGATGAAGAAAATACATATTACTTTGAAGTAGCTTCTTATACAGATATTGGTTTAGGTGGTTACAGTGAAAGATCAACTACACTAGATAAAAGACAAGAACATGTCTTAACAAATGAATTAGAAGATAAAACTGTAATATATGGAGATGCTTTCTCTTATCCAATATCATTTACTGATAATGAAGGAACAATTACATATAATAGTTCTAATACAGATGTCGCAACTATAGATAATGAAGGTAATATAACTATAAAAAATATAGGTAAAACAGAAATATCTATTACTGCTAGCGCATCTGAAAATTATAAAGAAACTACTAAGTCATACTTCTTAACAGTAAAACCAAGAGTATTACAAAAACCAGTATATAATGGAGATAGATCATTCTCATATAATGGAAAAACAGTTTATCTAAATTATCCAACTAATTATGATTCAAGATATATGACTATAGATGGAACATTTGGTATAAATCCAGGTCAATATAAAATGATTATATCTTTAAAGAATTCTAATTATGTATGGTCTGATGAAAGTATAGATGATATTACATATAATTGGGAAATATATAAAATAGATACAGCTGTATATAAAATAATTACTGTACTTAATAATTCTAGTGTAATAGATATAAAAGGAGCAAGTAATTCAAATAAAGTAAATGTTCAAATATATGCATCAAATAATAGCGCAGCACAAAGATTCTTAATAAAATATGTAAGTGACGGATATTATAGAATAGAAAATGCTCGTTCTCAAAAAGTATTAGATGTATATGGAGGAAAAGCTGTTAAAGGTACAAATGTATGGCAATATACTTATAATGGATCTAATGCTCAATTATGGAAAATTAGAAAGAATACTGATGGTACTTATACATTTATATCTAAATTAGGTAACTTTGCTTTAGATGTATCTGGTGGAAAAACAGCTAATAGTACAAATATCCAAATATATACAAATAATAATAGTAAAGCACAGAAATTTAAATTGACTAAAGATAATAATTTAACTGGTACACAATCAGTATCTAATGGTACTTACGTAATTGGAATATCTAAAGCCAAAACTCAAGTATTAGATATTGCTAGCGGATCTACTGATAATAAAGCAAATGTTCAATTATATAAATCAAATAATTCTAAAGCACAACAATTTAAAATAACTCATGTAAAAGATGGTTATTATAAAATAATAAATGTTAAATCAAATAAAGCTTTAGATATTAAAAGTGCTAGTCAATCAAATGGTGCTAATGTATGGCAATATACATATAATGGATCTAGTGCTCAATTATGGGTAATAAAAAAGAATAGTAATGGTACATATACTTTTATATCAAGATGTAATGGTAAAGCATTAGATGCAGCTGGTGGAAAAACAGCTAATAAGACAAATATTCAAGTATATACTTCAAATAATTCTGCCGCTCAAAAATACTATTTAACAAAGAAATAATTTGTAAAGAGTTGATTTAATTCAACTCTTTTTTTGTACGTTGCTTGATAAAAAATATTCAAGGATATATAATCGAATATGATGGTTATATAGAAAACAATCTTAAAACATACAAGGAGGAAGAATGATAAAACTATTTAAACAATTTAATAAGAAACAAGTATTAATGGTTTTAATTTGCTTCATAATCATAATATTTCAAGTAGGATTAGAACTAAAACTACCTGATTATATGAGTGAAATAACTAAATTAATTGAAACTGAAGGAAGTACTATGAAAGAAATATTAACTAGTGGTTTATATATGCTTTTATGTGCTTTTGCTAGTGCTATATTCGCTGTAATTATTGGATTTTTAGCTTCTACTTTATCCGCAGAATTTTCACTTAATCTAAGAGAAAGATTATTTAAAAAAGTACAAAAATTTGGAATAACAGAAATTAAAAACTTTCAAACAAGTAGCTTAATCACTAGGACAACAAATGATGTTACTCAAATAGAAATGTTAATAGCCTTTGGTCTTCAAGCCCTACTAAGAGCTCCAATTATGGCCATTTGGGCAGTAACTAAAATAGTAAATAGAAGTGCAGCTTTAAGTGGAATAGTCGCAGTAGGAGTAATAATTCTATTAATAACTGTATTTAGTATTATGTTTGTAGTAACTCCATTATTTAAGAAAATCCAATTATTAATTGATAAGACTAATAATGTAACTAGAGAAGGCATTCAAGGAGTTAGAGTTATACGAGCATTTAATGCTGAAAAATATCAAGAAAATAAATTTAATGATGTTAATAGTGATTTAACTAATACTAATATTACAATTCAAAAAACATTTGCTATTATGGATCCAGTAATGGGTATTATTATGCATGGATTAACTGTAGGAATATACTTTGTAGGAGCTCTATTAATGGTAAATTTAGGCCTATTCCAAAGATTGGATTTATTCTCTAATATGGTTGTATTCACAAGTTATGGTATGCAAGTAATAATGTCATTTATGATGTTAACAGTAATATTTATGATTTTACCAAGAGCAAGAGTATCAGCTAATCGTATAAATGAAGTATTAGATTCAGATATTATAATTAAAGATAAAGATGATGCTAAACCAATAGAAAAAGGAACAGTAGAATTCAAAAATGTATCTTTCAAATACCCTGATGCAGATGAATATTTATTAAAGAATATTTCATTTAAAGCAGAAGAAGGAGAAACAATTGCTTTTATTGGTTCTACAGGTAGTGGTAAATCTACTTTAATAAATTTAATACCTAGATTTTATGATGTAACAGAAGGATCTATCTTAGTAGATGGAGTAGATGTAAAAGATTATAAACAAAAAACACTACATAATATTATTGGTTATGTAGCTCAAAAAGCTTTTATGTTCACAGGTTCTATCAAAGATAATATTAAGTTTGGTGATAATGGAAAAGAAGAGGTAACAGATCAAAAAATAAATGAATCTTTAAAAGTAGCTCAAGCTAAAGAATTTGTAGATAAAATGGATGGCAAATTAGATGCTCATATCGCAAGAGGTGGTACTAATGTATCAGGTGGTCAAAAACAAAGACTATCTATCGCAAGAGCAATCGCTAGAGATCCAGAAATATATATATTTGATGATACTTTCTCAGCTCTAGACTATAAAACAGATTCACAGTTAAGAAAAGATTTAAAAAAGTATACTAAAGATGCCACAACATTAATAGTAGCCCAACGTATAGGTACTATTATTAATGCAGATAAAATAATAGTTTTAGATAAAGGAGAATGTGTAGGTATAGGTACCCATAAAGAACTTCTAAAATCATGTGAAGTTTATAAAGAAATAGCCTTATCACAATTAAGTGAGGAGGAATTAAACAATGCATAGAGGAAGAGCAATAGAAAAATCAAAAGATTTTAAAGGATCAATGATTAAATTAATTAAAAGTCTAAAGAACTGGCATATAGCTATAATAATATCTCTATTATTAGCATTTGGTAGTGCCATAATCTCTTTAATAGCTCCAAATAAATTAGCTAATCTAGCAGATTATATATCAGATGGGGTAAAACCAAATGTAGAAGGATTAACTAAAGTATCAACAGAAATATATAAAAATTCTATAAATAATTTTATGATTACATATAAAGATAATCTAACTATAGAACAAAAAGAATTATTAAATGCTTTATCTACTCCAGATCAAAAAGATGATATAAAAGCATTTTCTAATCTAGATCAAACTACTATAGATACTATAATTACAGATATTACAGTAGATAATGTAGAAATAACAAAACAGGATCAAATAGAATTCTTAAGTATTTTAAAAACTATGAATCAAGAAGAAGCTAATATGGAAATGTTATCTAAAATAGATGAATTTCCAGATAGTATAAAAGAATTAGTTATTCCTAAGATTAATAAAGATATGGTTATAAAAATAACTATTATATTAGTAGTTTTATACGTAATATCAGCTATCTTTGGTTATATAGAACAAATAATTATGGCTCTAGTAACTAATAGATATGCTAAAAAAGTAAGAAAAGATATTAATAAAAAGATAGATAGATTACCATTAAAGTATTTTGATAATCACGAAACAGGAGATATCTTATCTAGAGTAACTAATGATGTAGATACAATGTCCATGAGTCTTAATCAATCACTAGGTTCCCTAATCACAAGTATTACATTGTTTATTGGTTCTATAATAATGATGATATCTATAAATACAACAATGGCTTTTTCGGGTATAGGAGCTAGTTTATTTGGATTTATCATAATGGGATTTATTTTATCAAAATCTCAAAAATATTTTGTTCAAAGACAAGAACAACTAGGTGATTTAAATGGATATATTGAGGAGATATATTCAGGACATAATATAGTAGTATCATATAATGGGGAAGAAGAGACTAATAAAGAATTTGATAAATTAAATTTTAAATTATTTAAAAGTAGTAGAAATAGTCAATTCTTATCTGGAATAATGCCTCCTCTAATGGGATTTGTAGGTAACTTAGGATATGTCGCAATATGCGTAGTAGGGGCCCTATTAGTAATGAAAGGTAATATTGGTATAGGAGTTATAATTGAGTTCATGATTTATGTAAGAATGTTCACAAGACCTCTATCTCAAATAGCTCAAAGTATGACATCACTTCAAAGTACTGCAGCAGCTGCAGAACGTGTATTTGACTTCTTAGGAGAAGAGGAAATGACTAAAGAAGAAAAAGACCTAAAACATTTAGATAAATCAAAAGTAAGAGGACAAATAGAGTTTAATAATGTTAAATTTGGCTATTCAGAAGATAAAACTATTATTAAACACTTTAGTGCTAAAGCAAAACCAGGTCAAAAAATCGCTATAGTAGGACCAACAGGTGCAGGTAAAACAACTATGGTAAATCTATTAATGAGATTCTATGAAATTAAAGATGGAGATATCTTAATAGATAATGTTTCAACAAAAAATATCTCAAGAGAAAACTTAAGAGAATTATTCTGTATGGTTCTACAAGATACTTGGTTATTTGATGGAACAGTAAGAGATAATATTAAGTTTAATAAAAAAGAAGTAAATGATGAAGAAATATGGGAAGCCTGCAAAATATTAGGAATAGATCATTTTATTAAAACACTACCAGGAGGATTAAGTTCTAAAGTAGGAGATAATGAATCTATATCTAGTGGACAAAAACAGTTAATCACAATCGCCAGAGGTATGATTAAAGATGCCCCATTCTTAATATTAGATGAAGCTACATCTAATGTAGATACAAGAACAGAAGAATTAGTTCAACAAGCAATGGATAAATTAACAGAAGGAAGAACAAGTTTCATCATAGCACATAGATTATCTACTATTCGTAATGCAGACCTAATATTAGTAATGAACGAAGGAAACATCATTGAACAAGGAACACATGAAGATTTAATGAAGAAAAATGGCTTCTATGCCGACTTATATAATAGTCAATTTGAATTATAAGATATAAGAAATTATATCTTTTTCTATCTAGTAATTTTAATATTTATGGTATATTATTATAACGAAAAGAGGTTAATAAAATATGAGTAATTATTTTTTAATTGGTACTGATATAGATAATTGTGATGAATATAGAAGGAAACAACTTATTAAGAAAATATTACGTATAGTTGTATTTTTATTTCAAATAATTATCCCAATAATCAGCATTTTAATTGGTATTATTAATTTAATAAAAAATATTAGAACTAAGGAAAAAGAAAATATTAAAAAAGCAAAAAAAAGACTAATCAAAATCATTATTATTTCTATTGTGTTATTCTTATTAATGACTGCAATAAATTTAATTTTGCAAATTATTATAGATTATAATTCAAATAGTAATGACATATTTAAATATTGGAATTGTTTACCTTCAATAAGATAATAAAAATTATCTTTTCTTTTTTTATAGAACTATGCTATAATGAATATGATTATAGAATACAAAAGGGTGATCACTATGAAAATATTTAAAGGAATAATACATGTACTAGCATGGATTTCATATGTAGCTATCGCAGTATATGCAATAGTTTGTTTACCTATTATATTTGGACATAAACCATTAGTTGTATTAAGTGGTTCAATGGCTCCACATATAAAAGAAGGTAGTATCATATATTTCCACAAAGTACCAAAGAATCAAATTAAAGAAGGAAATATAATATCTTTTAAAGTATCTGATAAAATAGTATCTCATAGAGTATATAAGGTAGATGAAAAGGGATATACAACTAAAGGTGATGCTACTAATACTATAGATCCAGTAGTAGTAACATATGATCAAGTATTAGGTAAAGTAGATAATCTAGTTCTACCATATATAGGTTTTTATATTAAAACAGTAAATACTCACTATTATTTAGTAGTTATAGTAGTATTAATATTAATACTAGAATTTGCTTCTGGTAGAATTGCTAATAAAGACAATGATGAATTAGTAGAAGAAGCTGAAGTACAGGAACAAACAAAAGAAGCTGCACAAGAAGTTGTACCAAATGAACCAGAAGTACCACAAGCTATCGCAGATGAACCTATCGCAAACGAACCACAAGAAGAAAAACAATTTGCAACAGAAACATTCGATGTAACAGAAATAAATAATGCACAAGAAAAACAATTTAAAACAGAAGTATTTGATTTAGGTGAAATAAAAGAAGCAAATGAAAAAGTAGAATCCTCTAATAAAGAAGAAGATGAAGAAATAGAAATATTATAATTGGAGGTATGTATGTATAGTAAGAGAAATAGACTTATTAAACCATTATTCACAACATTTTTATTAATAATAGTTGGTTTAATAGGAATATCTCTTGCTTTTTTTATTGATAATATAAAATTACCTACAATATTCGCAAAACAACAATATAATAATATTAAAAATATAGAATTCATTAGCCCATCTAAATGGACTCCAGGTACTACTATAAATAAAGAAATAAATTATACTAATAATGATAATGTTCCAATAGTAGTAAGAATATCATTTAATGAAGAATGGATATCTAAAAATGGTAATAATTTAGGCCTAACTCTAAGTGATGGTACAAAAGCAGCTATATTAACTATTAATAAAGAATGGATATTAATAGATGGATACTATTACTATAAAAATAAACTTAATCAAAAAGAAACAACTTCTAATTTTATAGACGCAATCACATTCAATAATAATGTTATTAATGAAACATCTTGTAATCTATTAGATGGAGTAGAATGTCGCTCTCAAGGAGACGACTATATTAGTGCTAGATATAAATTAAATATAAAAATAGAAACAATGAGCTTTGAATCCTACAAAGATATATGGAAAATAGAATTATAAAAAATATTAATTGCTAAATCATAATATAATTGATAAAATTATAATAGAGGTGATAATATGAAGAAATTGCTATTATTTATCACAACGGTCTTATTACTAGGCATAACTAATGTATATGCAACAGATTCTTCTCATATGATTGAATCGATAACATATTCTTTTAATGTGCCAGTTGCTGGACAAAGTATAGAAAAAGTAACTAATTGTACTGCTACTCCAAGTAATTCAATTGAATCTTGTGAAGGTATATGGATAGTAAGTGATCCTAATGGAAGTATTGGAAATATAACTGGATATAGTGAAGCAACAGGATTATTCTTAGAGGATACAACATATTATCTATTACCACTAACACAAACAAAAAGTAATTATACTCTTGATTTTGATAATCCAAATTTATATAAATTTAATGGTGTGGAAGGAACACAATCTATTACTATCGCAAATAATTATTTCTCATATAGTTTTAATATATATAAAGTAAAAATATCAAAAGACGATTCTAAACCATTAACTATTTCTAATATAGATATAGTAGATAAAAGTGAAAAAGCTGAATCTAATAAAGAGTTATCTTATAAAGGATTAAATGCTAATTTAAATGCAAAATTTCATAATATAAATGATTATATTAAATTTGAAATAACTGTATTAAATCAAACTAGTAATTTTGTTAAATTAGATAAAAGTGATATTAAATTACCAAAAAGTGAATATGTAACATATAGTATTGATATGGATGATAAAACAATAAATCCTAATTCATCTAAAAAAATATATGTAACAATGAAATATACTACGAGAACATCTATTCCAGAAAATAGTTGTAAGAATTACACAGAAAACAAATCTACTGCTATAGCTTATAGAGATAATATAGTAGAAAATCCAAAAACAAGTAGTTATGTTTTAATCGCATTATTATTAGTAATAGTACTAATTATTGCAGTTTTAATAGAAACAAAAACAAAGAATAAAAACATTCAACTATTCGCAATATTATTATCTTTATCAATCGTTGGAATAATTCCATTATCTACAATAGCTTCTGATAATGAATTAAAAATTAATACTAATATAGAAATAGATAATAATCAATGTGTAGTTAAAGTAAATGGTGAATGTGTAAGAACTGAAGCTAATATAAAATGGAATAAATGGTATAATGATCACATGGATTTATTTACTTCAAGTAGTATAGATCCAGGATGTACTTTATCAATACCAGATGTATTAACATATGATGACGGTACTGTAACATTTGCTGATGGAAATGGTAATACATTAGTTAAACCACAAGAATATTCAATCGTAAAAAGATGCCCAATGCCAGAACAGTAAACAAGTTACTAAAAGTAACTTGTTTTTTTTCACAAAAAATAATTATAATGATAAAATAGATATATATTATTATGAATAGAGGGATAATATGGAAAAAGAACTAATACTATTAATACCTGCATATGAACCGGATGAAAAACTAGTTGAATTAGTTAATAAGATTAATAAAGAGAAAATAACTAATATAGTTATAGATGATGGATCAGGTCCTAAATATAAAGAATTATTTGATAAATTAGATACTAAAGTAATATCTTATAAACAAAATAAAGGAAAAGGTTATGCTCTAAAAACAGGATATAAATATATACAAGAAAACTATAAAGAATATATTGTAGTAACTATAGACAGTGATGGTCAACATAGATTAGAAGATGCTAAAAAACTATATAAATATGTTTTAAAGCATGATAATACATTAGTATTAGGTAAAAGGCCTAGATCTAAAAAAACACCTCTTAGGAGTAGAATAGGAAATGGAATTACTAAGTTTATATTTAATATAGTCGCAGGACAATATATATATGATACTCAAACAGGTCTAAGAGCTTTCTCTAATAATCTAATGGACTATATGTTAAATATTAAAGGGAATAGATATGAATATGAAATGAATGTATTATTAAATGCTCATAAAAATAATATTCCAATCTATGAAATAGAAATAGAAACAATCTATATAGATAATAATAGTGGATCTCATTTTAATGCATTTAAAGATTCATATAAAATATATAAAGAGATATTTAAATTTGCTTCATCCTCACTATTATGTTTTATAGTAGATTATCTATTATTTAATATTTTAAATATATTAACTAACACAGTAATCGTATCTAATATAATCTCAAGATTAGTAAGTTCAATACTAAATTATAATATAAATAATCATCTAGTATTTAAAAGTAAAAAGAAAAAATCTAAATCAATTATAGGATACTTTTCTCTAGCTTTAATAATATTAATATTAAATACTACTATAGTAAAATTATTAAGTTTAGTAATGCTTCCATATATTGCTAAATTATTAACAGAAATATTATTATTCACGTTTAGTTGGGTTATCCAAAAAAATTTTATATTCAAAGTAAATGATAATAATAAAAATCCACAAAAATAGTGGATTTTTTCTTGTAAAAACATTTAATTTATACTAGTATAGTAAGTAATTGTTTTTATAAGGAGTTTTATTATGGATGAAGAAAATTTAGACTTATGTTACAGCATTATCGTAAAAAAATTTAATCTAGGCAAAGATGATGGATTAAAAGATTTATTCATCTATAAACCTGTAGAAATAGTTTTTGGAATGGTTGATGATGATGACATATTTATTAATGAGAATGGAAGAGAATATAAAAATATAGTAAACTTATCTTTTGGAGACAAATCAGATGAAGATGAAGGGTATTTTTTATGTCTAACAGAAAAAGAAGCAGAAGAAGCGTTTGGTACTACAGATGAAGAAGAAATATATGGTTACTATGAAGACCTTTTATTTAATAAAGTATTAATAGGAGTAGAAGGAGAAGAACAAAGCTGCTATATTAATATTGTTGATAAAGAAATAATAAAGAATTTAGATTCTCATTTAATAGGTTTCTCTGGAAATGATGCAATTATTCCAATGAAACAATTTGAAGAAGTATTAAAGACTAATGATTTAGATCAAGTCAAACAATTCTTTAATCATATTACTACTATTAAAGAAGAATTAGATAATTCTATTGAAGAAGCATTAAATAAAGAAGATGATGAATTATCTGAAGATGAAATAGATGGTTTAAATAAAGAAAACAATTTATCAGATAAAGATAAAAAAGAAATAGAAGAAGAAATGATGAGAACAGCTAAAGAACAAGAACTAGAAGAGATCTTTTTAGGAGAAGATGAATACTCTGTAGAATTCAAAAGAAAGAAAATAAAAGAATTATATAAAAGATTACATGAAGTAGTAATAGGTCAAGATGATGCTATTGATACAGTATGTTATACAATATATAAAAATTCTAAATTAAAAGATGGAGAAAAGAAAACAAATTGTATATTAGTTGGTCCAACAGGTAGTGGTAAATCTCTAATATTAGAGACTATAGCAAAAGAATATGGAATGCCAATAGTACATGTAGATTCTAACTCTTTATCAACTACAGGATATGTAGGAGATAATGTAGAAGATTGTTTAGGTCAATTAATGACTAAAGCAGATGGTAATCAAATTAAAGCAGAACATGGTATCGTAGTATTTGATGAAGTAGATAAAAAAGGTACTAGTGATAATGGAGATGTTGGAGGAAAAGGTGTTATAAATCAATTATTAAGATTTGTTGAAGGACAAGATTATAATGTAGATTATGTTCTAAATAATAGAAAAAGACATTGTGTATTTAATACTACAAATCTAACAGTATTTGCTTGTGGCGCATTCCCAGAAATATATGATAAATTATTAAAGAAAAAAACAAGTGGTAATAATATTGGATTTAATGTAACAGTAAAATCAGAAGAAGAAAAAAAGAAAGAAAGAACAAAACAATTAGAAAGCCTAAATATTACTCAAGAAGATATAGGTACAATAGGAAAAATGGGGCCAGAATTTGCTGGAAGATTTATAGTTGCTTCGCTACATAAATTAACTAAAGAAGATTTAGTAAATATAATGAAAAATTCAAA
>JAEEGI010013132.1_pt1 | contig 17593 bp, 13 predicted proteins | sample 8958751 | NCBI WGS metagenome assembly JAEEGI01 (sample SAMN16246545, study PRJNA631951) | gut metagenome | biome: gut microbiome; feature: rumen; material: KS-attached | host: Bos | place: Iran: Karaj | collected 2018-10 | reverse complement strand
TTCACGACTCTTTTGGAGCGATAACCAACAAACGAAACAACAAAAGTTTGTGTTCCAAAAGGTACTTCTTTCATCAGGAACGCCCCATCCACATCGGTGATGGCTCCATTGATGAGAGTTCCATTTGAGTCAAGAAGTCGCACAGTGGCATAGGGAATAGGCTCGCGAGACACAGAATCCGTCACAAATCCGTGAACAGTAGCAGTATTCTGCGCTTGCATCATCACCCCTCCCAACATCAGCAGGAGCGCAACCAGGGCTGTAATCCTTGTTGCTTTCATTATTCTATTGGTTTTATTAGTCATATTTGTCGTATTTGTCCTATAAGTCTCTTTCTTCGCGTCCGGCAGGCTTCCCCCTCTAAGAGGGGGTGCCGCAACTCGGCGGGGAAATCTAAGTCCCATCCGTCATATAAGTCCCATTGTCGTAAGCACGTTAGCACGTATAACGTTAGCACGAAAAAAAGTCACTTCTTAATCCATTTCCCCGTCTCCACCAAGGTCCCTGAGCCTGTCGAAGGGCCGCCACCAGAAGCATACACCTTCCAAACATAACTCCCCTCACTCCAATCCGTCGTATTGATGGCCGTGACATTTCCCGTTATCTCCTGTCTATAAACCAGCCTCCCATTCACATCATACACCTCCACCCAAGCATCCCACAATCCCGTCCTGATATTCAGCACATCTTTACCCGGATTAGGATAGGCTGTGGCCACAGCAAACCCATGCGAATGCGCCTCCTCAACATTCAGAAAATCGGAAACTGAAATCTTTATGATGCAGTTTTCAGCCGCATGGGTGTTGTCATCCAGCCCGTCACAATACACGAGGCAGCCTCCATCGGGACGTGCAACGACACATTCAGGAATAAGATATTTTGACGGATGCACATAATAAATCTCGCCGTATTTGTTCAAGTCCTGATCCATGTATACAACATAAAGATTATGTGGGACGGTTCCATCCATACCGCCCGCCATATACACCTCATCCGATGAGCCGAAATCGATTGTGTACATGAATCCGCCTTGACATACTGTCGAAGTATGTATGCCCCATGTATAATGTGTCTGGACCATGTTTTCATCATAAACAGACATTAGGATGTCTTGGTAAATTTCCGGATTGCCGTTGTAGGCTGGCACCGACCATTTGTTGATGGAATAAGTCTTTCCACTGTATCGGTTGACACGGAAATAAGCGTTGTCACAACATGATACAGGTGGATAAGAAAGTTGGTCAACATTCATAATAGCACCCACAAGGTTCAATTCGCTGTCAAGATTTAAGCAACTATAGCCGTATGGACCATCTGTCCGCTGCATGATAATTCTGCAACCGAGGGAGTCGGGGGTGGTAAGCAAGCCATGTCCCGACAGCATATCAGGATAAGTATCGATAAGACTCACCGCATCATACACATGCCCTGTATTATCAAACTTTACAGTCTTTATGCACATATTCTCGGTGTTGTATGATAGGATCACTTCGTCTTCTTTGCTGACAATGACGTTCACGGTCTTATTCATCAGATGCCCATTAACTTCATAGAAATCGGAGCCAAACCAATCGTAATCCTCAAAGGTCAGACCCAAGTCCTCATGTATGATGGCTTTATGGAAGGTGCAAGTGTCACCGCCATCGTGTCTTTTCAAGAAAAAGAAGAAAGGCTCGCGGTCTTGGAAGCGGAAAATCTCTGTAATAAAAGGAGTAGCAGTATCAGCCAAAAACTCATCATTCCAAACTTGAACCGATGCCAGCACCTCGCCATCATCGCGCATTTTTTGAACAAAAACCACTGGCTTGTTGTCGTCGTTTGTCTTTGAAGCCAAAGTAAGTAATGTGGTTTCATCAATATAGTTCATGGCAAATACGACAGTATCTCCCGTTGACCTAATCTCTTCAAGATGATAAGGATATTCCTGCGCCTGCATCGTCACCCCTCCCGCCATCAGCAGGAGCGCAAGCAGGGTGTAAATTCTTGTTGCTTTCATAGTATTATTCCTTTATCCATTTACCATTTTCAACTTCTTTGTTGTTTGCATACACCTTCCAAACATAAACGCCCTCAGCCCAATCCGTTGCATCAATCCTCGTCACATTCTCTGTGAGAGCTTGGCTGTGGATGAGTTTTCCGTTCATATCATACACCTCCACCCGCGCATCCTTCAATCCCGTCCTGATATTCAGCACATCCTTCCCCGGATTGGGATAAGCGATGGCCACTTTCAGACCATTGTCGTGGGCTTCATCGACATTCCAAAACGAATCTGCAAGGATATGGTAGATTTTGTCGTCCCATGTGGTGACCAGACAATCGCCATTAGGCATGGCGCAAATCTCGAATGGCCACAAACAGTATTCTTTTTGGACGAATATCTCGCTGATTTTGTTCAGGTCCTCATCGAAACGGGCAACATAAAATCCGTTTCCAATCAAAGCACACATGGCGATGCTGCCATCAGGAAAGAAATCGATTGATTTGGAAAAGGCTCTTTGGTCTTCCCAATTTGTATTCATGGCAAACGCCCATTTGTCGATATGCATCATGTTCTCATCATACTTGGCTATGATGGCATCCTGATTTACATTCTGACTGTTGTATTCCCATCCCGCAAAGCCCACCACATACAGGCAACCTGATTTCGGATGTTTAGCAACGTATGGAAAAATAAGATCTTGGCGCCAGCCCGGGAAAGGGAAATCCCAATAGATTTCATCATGCAAACGCGTGGTGTCGAGATTGAAATCCAGGTTGTAGCAGGGAACGCTCAAGATTGGTTGGTTGTTATAGTCATAGGCGCCTACAAGATAGCCTGTCGAGTCAGCATTGATGGCAAAGAGCCTGTCAAATGCCACAATCACGGAAGTGAAAACCCTTTCAGCGAGCACGTTGCCCCATTTGTTAAACCTAATAATGTGGTGTTCAAGGATGCCTTGATGGGGAAGCAGATAGCTCACCGCAAATATGCTGTCGTTTTCGATGACATACTGTGGTTCTTGATATTGATTGTAATATGGCCCGACGCTGTCTATCAGAACGGAACCTGTTTCGGTAATTAGCAAGTCGTCTCCAATGTCGCCAACGGCTATCCATAGGGAATCTGCAATACGCTTGTGAAAGATGATAAAAGGCAGGCCGTCTTTCCCCATGTACAGATAGTTGTAGCCATACATGTCATAACCATTTTCGTTGAGATGGTTTTGGGCGACATACTCTAGTTCGGTGCCATCGGTCTTCATCCGGCACAAAGCCAATGTGCCGTCTTCTTCGCCGCGCATTGAGACCAAAAACTCGTCTTCGGTTAAAGAGAGGATGGAAAGATAACCGTGAGTGTCCCCAATGAGTTCCACTTCCAATTGTTCTTGCCCTTGCATCTTAACCCCTCCCGCCATCAGCAGGAGCGCAAGCAGGGTGTAAATTCTTGTTGCTTTCATCGTATTATTCCTTTATCCATGTATTATTCCTTTATCCATTTACCATTTTCAACTACTTTGTTGTCTGTGTAAACTTTCCAAACATAAACTCCCGCAGCCCAATCCGTTGCATCAATCCCCGTCACATTCTCCGTGATGGCTTGGCTGTGGATGAGTCTTCCGTTGGTGTCGTACACTTCCACGCGGGCATTCTGCAAGGACGTGCGGATATTGAGCGTGTTGCCGCCTGGGTTGGGATAGGCGATGGCCACCGCAAATCCATGCGAATGCGCTTCCTTAACATTCCAAAAATCCTCAAGCGTGATTCTGTAAACACAATAGTCTGTCGGTCCAGAATCTTTGCCACGGAAACAGCTCAAAATGCAACCTCCAGCAGGACAAGCTGAAATGGTATTGGGAGTCAAACTTAAGTCGGGCTTAAAGTAAATCTCACTCCGTTTGTTCAAATCCTCGTCCATAAGCCCTACATAGACATTGTAATATCCCTCGCTTTCCGTTTGCCCAGTTCCTTTGAATGATGGCAAATCCATCCAACCAAGCATATACACCTCACCATTAGGACTAAAACTCATCCCATAGCCTTCATCCTTACGATAGGGATTGATGATGCCAAAAGTCCAATTCACAAGGTTGAATTCCTCATCGTAAACGGTTGTGATGACATTCGTTCGTTCATCCTGATATACCCATGCGTCTTCACTGCCAACCGAATAAGTACGACCGTTGTATGGATTGAATCGCATTGAGCAAACATCGTTGGAAATAGCGTATAACCATCCACTCATATTCTGGTTGGAATAGTGTACCCTACCCACAGAATCAGCGACAGAGATTGTGTTAAGGTCGGCATCAAGGGTGTAACAATCAAAGTCATACCTGTCATTCATCAAAATGAAGCGAAAGCCCAAAGAATCAGGTGCCGAGAAGAAAAAGTTGGTCAAAGAGGCTTTATAATCGCTAAACACCCTTTCCTTTACCATATTGCTCTCGTTGTCAAACTTCACCAGGTGCATGGATTCCTTTTGGTCAATCATCCAAAGGCTGTCAACGGGATAAGACAAGGTCAAGCTTCCGTCCTTTGAAAAAACGGGGTAAATCATATTCGTGTAAAACTGGGTTACTGAGGGATGGTTGAAATCAGAGCCGTCCCAATTGTACCCCGTGTAAGTCAGCGAAAGGTCATCAGGATCAATATCAACGGCACAAAGCAGAGGAAGCGTGTCGTTGTCATCCAAACGAAACGAGACATAACGGAGCTTCCCATTCATGAAATTGGCATGCCGCCACAATTCCAGGCGGTTATCGGGCAAACTGATGGAATCAAGGATTTCGCCCTCGTATGTGATTTTCATAAGTGCGCGGCTTCCTGAATCGGTTGCTGCAAATGCAAGAAAAGCATTTTCGTCAATACAATATACACTTGTGACCCTAACATTATCCGACTGGTAAATCACTTCAAGGTCATCTGGATACTCTTGCGCTTGCATCGTCACCCCTCCCGCCATCAGCAGGAGCGCAAGCAGGGTGTAAATTCTTGTTGCTTTCATATTCATATTAGTCTTATTTGTCCTATAAGTCTCACTTCGTTAGCACGTTAGCACGCATAACGTTAGCACGAAAAAAAACACTACCTCACCATCACCTTCTCCATAAAGATTCTTCCTTCTATATCCGCAATACGCAGCATATAAACCCCTTGCGGCAATCCCTCCAAGCCAATTTTATTCATGCCACGCACGCTCTTCACCACTTGCCCAAGCCAATTATAAACCCAAACCTCCTCAGCCTCAACGCCTTCAATAACAACCCTATCTATTACAGGATTAGGATAAACTAAAACGCTTGAAAATGATTCATTGTCGGCAATATCATCCCAAAACTCTCCAAATTGAGGGACATAAATAGTGAGCCCTTCAATCCATTCCCGATACAGGTTAGGCTCTTCTTGTGCATTAACCCATGCGTTTAGTGCCTCAACCAATCTGTCAGTTTGCGTTTCGCCAATCACGAATGGTTCCGATAACACCCCATCACCCATATAGATATAGGAAACGAATTCCGTGCAATTGATCGTCTCGCCCAAATTAGTGCCAAACAACCCATTCAATCCTTGTTGCCCACTGACATCGGCAAAGCAATTTTCAACAACACTGCCCTCCGAGTTGTATGCCACAATACAACCTTTATTATAATGACCAGTCAAATAGTCCAGCAACTCCGAATAGCAATTCCTCACAATGGCATTCTTCCCGTTGGAAACAGTTTCGTTAAAACACACGATACCACCCATGTTTTCATCGCTGAAAGATCCCATCAGGCTTCCGTAAAAATAGCAGTTCTCCACAATGGCATCAGCATAATCGCCTTCACAAAGGTTACGCAAGACGATACCGCCTACATCTATTGCCCCAAGCTGAGAATACCTATCCATTTCGTAGCAACAATTGCGAACAATAGAATTGCGGTTCAAGCCGACAACGCTTGCCATATATGTCCCGCCGGCATGTGCATTTCCTACTGCTTCCAACATTTTAAGCCTGCATGTACAACCGTCCACCACTGAGAGGGAATCCGCAACAGCGGCAACAAGTGCGTCATAATAAAGCTCGTATGTTCCTGTATTCATGTCAAATGGATGCATATAAGCATAAAAACCGGAATTGAGCGACAGGTTTTTCACCGTGCCATGATACAAATAGCCAAACAAAGCCATGTCCATTCGCATTTCCTCTCCCAAAGTATTAAGTATAAACAGCCCATCAATACTATGATCTTGACCATCGAAGGTGCCCATAAAACGGTGTTCACGGTTTCCTATGGGAACAAGGTTCATCAAGCCGTACGTTTCTTCAAGATTAAGGTCGGCCATCAGTCTTACGGTGCGTCCGTCAAAATTGTCAGGCTCGCAGCCGTTCAGCCCGTTTACAACACACGAAAGCCAAGCCAAACCTTCAGGTGTGTAGATTTCCACATTGCCTTCGGCGTCAACCACATAGCCTTCAGGCTGTTCGGTTACGACATCAGCCCAATAACCGTATTCAAGCGTCCTGTCGTTTTCCTGCGCTTGCATCGTCACCCCTCCCGCCATCAGCAAGAGCGCAATCAGGGTGAAAAACTTCGCATATTTCATCATTGTGTACATTTGTTATAATTCATGCGCACAAAAATATATCAAAAAAACGCCGAAAAACAAACGCAAAACCCTAATTCAGGTCTTTGTTAGAAATTAGATTTGATAATCAAGTGGTTACACTACCCTAATTCAGATTTTTCCTTCAGCGATGAGTGCGGAAATCGGGTCGGAACCAGCCTTTTTGTTGAGGTTGGAGCGGTATTTTAGGGTTGTGTTTTCGGTAAATCCAGTCAAGTCGGCCTCTTCCTTCGAGCGGAAACGGAGGAAATTGAGCACAGCAATTTGTCGCTCCGCTTCATTCAGATCGGGGTAAGCAGCGGCCAACCGCTCCAAAGCAAGCGGATAAGCAGCCTCAAACTCTGCCATGATCCGCTCCATACGGTTCGACACCTTGGAACGATAAAGGTCGTTCACTCGTTGAGGCAACAATGTGCGTGCCTGTTGTATGGCCTCGTCCTGCTGCTTCTTGACCGCTTCTTTGTGTAGCCTATCTCTTTCGTCCAGCTCTTTTTGAGCTTCCTCTTGCAATTGCTTCAGCTCCTTTTCGTGCTCTTGCTCCGTCTCACCAAGCATCCTGTCCGCTTCCTCTTGTTGCTTCTTTAGTTGTTTCTTGTTTCTCAATATCTGCACAAAGTAAACAACCAATACGACAACAATAATGGGGATAATGATTCCCAAAGCTTTCTTCATAGCCTTTTCTCGTTCGATCTCGGCCTGTCTCTCCTGCTTTTTATTCTGGTAATTCTTATACATGGCTTCAAGTTTCGAGACCAAAGCTTTAGTCTCTCCCTCCGTTTTCTTATGGTTAGCCAAAAACCGCATACATTCATCCGATTTTGCCTTATCTCCAAGATTATCATAATCGACAACCAAATATTCAGCTGCTCTTAATTGTAAAGACTCATCATCCTTGTTTTCAAAAACAGGTTCTAAATAATAGATAGCAGAATCAAAGGACTTTTCAATGGTGAAAATGACACCCATTGTCATAAATCGTGTTAGAACCTCCTTCTCACTATTTGCATAAGGGAGCACTTTTCTTATTGCATTTAATGAGGCATTGGCCCCAAACCCGACCTGAAAGTCGCAAAGTGCTTTCGTGGAAACAACATCCCGATAGACTGGGTTATTAATATCAGATAATCCTTCTACAGCCCGCCCATAATAACTTCTTGCCATTTCCCTTTCCCCCTTCTTGTCATATTGTTTCCCAAGGTGATAATACAATATAGGTATATATTGAGTCAAGGTCAACTCTTTTTGGCAATATTCCAAAGCCTGTTCTCCACAAGAAATGGCAGGATCCATCATAAACTGTGCCGAGAAAAGCTCAAAAAGACGCCCGTATGTGTTTTCCATAAACACGGCCTTTCCTCCTGTCAATACTTTTACCTCAAAATGTTCTTCCATCATTTCCGAAGCATTCAAGTATTCCTCACATGCCTGAACCACATCACCTTTCTCATAAAACCCCACACCATTAATATAATGTGCCCGCGCATCCAAAAACACATTCCGTTCCCGTAGGGACGCACTGCGTGCGTCCGTTTTACGCCCGTCCTTCTTATATCCATCCGCCGCCACAATAGAATCAAAATACCCTACCGCTTGTAACAAATCATCCCTATTGCTTTGTTGTTTGTAAGTCTTATACAACAGCTCAGAAATCAGCAACTGGCAATAATGTCCTTCAAACTCGTTGAGGCTGTCGGCCCCTGGGCTTGCGGCAAACTCCATCATCACCGCCAAAGCACTATCCGGCTCCTTCCACATCAAGCTATCAATCCCCTCCAGCGTCCGGTAGGCCGTCCCCCTCTGAGAGGGGGTGCCCGTCAGGGCGGGGGAGTCAGGTGAGTACCCGCAACCAGCGAGCACCACCATCAAAACAATCCCTATGGAAAACCACCATTTCATGCCCGCAAAATTACTCAAAATCCATCAAATTCAATCAAAAATCACGAAATATTTGCAATCAGAAAGCAAAACAAGACAAATTTTGTGTACTTTTGCATCGTGATTGTCAAAAACCAAGAAAATGGAAGAGCAGAAAAGCATACCTAAATGGATTGATTCAATGTCAATGCGAGGACATTTCTTCTTTACCAAAAACGATTTGTGCTCCGCCTTTCCCGATAAGTCTTCCAACGCCATCACAAGAACCATCACACGACTGATTGCCAAAAACACTGTCGTTTCGCCTTGGCACAATTTCTATGTCATTGTCCCAACCGAATACAAACTCAAAGGCATCGTCCCTCCTGTGTTTTATCTCGACAATCTGATGCGTTATCTTGGCTGTCAATACTATGTGGCCCTACTTAATGCCGCCGAAATGTACGGTGCAGCCCATCAAAGACCACAAAACTTTACGGTATTCATCGAAGGAAAGGCTTTCCATTCAGGCATTAAAGCCGGAACCGAAATCCTGCTTTTCAAACGTGAACATTTACCCATGGATTTCACCAGGAAATTCCAAACGCAGACAGGTTATGTGAATGTGTCTTCCCCAGAACTTACCGCTTTGGATTTGGTCGATTCGGAACAAGCTGTCGGTGGCCTTACGAGAGTGACAACGGTCTTGGCCGAATTGGCTGAAGAAATCCACTTCACCGCTATCTCCCCCAAGTTGCTGGACTATTTCAACACTCCGGTAATCCAACGCTTGGGCTACCTGTTGGAAGCCGTGCTCGATGAACAGGAAAAGTCTAACGAGCTGTTTGCTTTGGCGCAATCCGCAAATCTTCGCTTCAGGAAAGTCGCTTTGAAAACTACAAAAGAAGTTTCAGATGACTGTGAGCTGAACAAACGATGGAAAATAATGGTAAACCAAGAAATTGAAATAGACGAATTATGATACCGCAAGCTGCAATAACTGAATGGAACCAGTTCGTGCCCTGGCCTAATGAGGTCCAAGTCGAACAGGATTTGATAATATGCAAAGCCTTGGTCGAGATTTACAAGGACGACTACCTCGCCGATCATTTGGCCTTCCGAGGTGGCACTGCACTTCACAAGCTTTATCTCCATCCTCAGCCTCGCTACAGCGAAGACATCGACCTTGTTCAAGTGGAGGCAGGCCCCATCAAGGAAACCTACGACCATCTGCGTGATGCACTTTCATTCCTTGGCGAGCCGAAAGTAAAACAGAAGAAGCACAACAACACGCTGATTTTCAGGACAACATCTTCAGGAGTGCTGTCACTTCCCATCCATCTGAAAGTAGAGATCAACTGCAAGGAGCATTTCAGCGTTCTGCCCATGGTGCGAAAGCCTTTTGAGGTAAAAAGCCAATGGTATGAAGGCACTGCCGAACTGTTGACTTATCAGTTGGACGAGTTGGTTGGCACCAAGCTCCGCGCCTTATACCAACGGCTCAAAGGCCGCGACCTCTATGATTTGTACAAAGCCTTGACCATGGTCAATCTAAACGTCGATAATGTAATCCGTTGTTACCGAGAATACATGGCCTTTGTCGTTGACCACAGCCCCACCTACAAGGAATACGTTTTGAACATGGAAGAGAAGATGAAAGACACCGATTTCCTTGGCGACACCAAAAACCTCCTCCGTTTAGGCGACATCTTCGACCCCGTCCAAGGCTACGAAATCGTCAAGTCAACCCTGATAGACCGCCTTCAGAGTTAAATCCTCCCATCCCGCTTCGTGTTTTATTCACTCGTTACCATTTACCATCCCATCCCCACCAAGGTGTTCCGCCCCCAGCGAAGCGTTTGTCTTGTGGCCGTCAGTGCTACGGGCTACCATTCCGCTACGGCCACGGTTCGTGCCTCTCTGTGGCCTACGCTACATTAACGCCTCTCCGCGCTGCCGACCCCTGCGCCTGCTCGCATCGCTTAGGTGGCTCCACATCGTGTTCATCCCTTGCCGACGCACAAGCCTAAGCTGCTGGCAATAGCCGCTACGGTCACCCACGGGCGTTGCCCTCGCAAACGAACTCCCTCAGCCATTGCCAGGGTGCCGCGGCCTGACGACTACCTTTCGCTCCGTCGGGCAGACGACGACTCCGCAAGCTCCGTTGTCGTCTGCTCGCTCCGCTTTCAGTCCGTCGTCAGGTCGCTGGCTTTATCACCGCCTCAATGCTTTGTGATGAGAAAAAGATACACCCGCCGCAGTCGGTCGCCCGTCACCCGCCCAAAAACGCCTGTGGGTTCCTCTCCGCGGCCAATGCCAGCAGCCGCACCCCGTATAAGGTCCCTGAGCCTGCGGTCGCTGAACCTGTCGAAGCGTCGAAAGGCTGACCAGACGTAAGCACGATAGCACGTTAGTACAAATAACGAATCGCTTTACATACAACAAAACTAATGCATGAAACTTGGTTATAGTTTTTCCATTTTCATTAAAGAGATTCCTTGTCGGATTTCCTCTTCGCGTCTTCCTTGCTCCATTGCCATACCCACATGAACATGCCTTACGATTTGCTTCTTGTCAATGAAAAATTCAGTTGGACTACCCGTAAGATTGGTCCGTAAGGCGTCGTCTTGGTCAATGATGAACAGGTTGTTATATTTGTCATGAAGACTCTTGGCGTATTCCAATGTTTCTTCTGGTGTGGAATCTTCTGCCAATTCAATAAGACAAAGAATATCAATGTCTTTCAACTCATCCTTCAAATTGAGTATGGCATTGGGAAACTCTTTTTCAACCTCTTCCTTACCAAAGCCACAGTGCGAGTTGGAGAAAACCAATATGGTTTCCCTTTTGAGCCATTCCTTGAGTTTCAAGGTTTTCCCGTCAAGGTCTTTAATCGTAATATCAGGAATTTCCCTTCCCATTGTGTTTTTGTACCAATCCATCATGATTTTCTGGCCGAGTTCTTGGCCTTCTTTTTCGGTAAGACTGGTAACATCCTTGTAATACTTTTCGTAATCTACAGGAATGATATAGTTGTCCGACCTGTTGCACGATACAAAGGCAAGTAAGATGAGAATGGTAATAAGGAATTTCTTCATGCTATTGAAAATTTGCCCGCAAAAATACAACTTTTCCCAATCCATACAAAACATAGAGTAACTCCCAACAACTCTAAACTCTCAACTGACACAAGCCGCCGCTGTCACGGTTTTTGCAATGCCTGGGCTTCAACCTCGCCTCCCCAAAGCTGGTCGGTAATGCCGCCGTTCAGGGTGCTCGTCCTCGTTCCTGCGGGCGAACACTCTGCCCGTCGACAACACCGCCCAGCCCACGCGACGGCCAGCCTTTACTTCTCAATCGCCCTGGGCAAGAGTCGTTTCCCCCTCTAAGAGGGGGTGGCCGCAGGCCGGGGGAGTCACTGCAACCTTATTCGACAATTCGTTAGTACGAATAACGTTAGCACGTTAGCACGAAATAACTCCTAACTACAAACTCCCAACTCCTAACTGAAGAAAACGACACATGCCCAGTGCGGCCACATCAGGCATGTAGGCGGCTCGCCTGCAAAAAAGCCTCATGAAAGGCCGTCGCGCCCTACCCACAAGCTCAGGCTCTAACCGGGCAAAAACACCGCGCCAGCGGCTGCCTCAACTTCTCGCTTTAAGCTTCAACAGTAGGAAAGGTATTTGCTGACAACCTGCTCTACGGCTTCATAATTACCGCTGACACCACCAGCAAAAGAAGAAGGTCTTATCAGATCCTTCAATGGATAAGTGTCATCAGTCATGGTGATTTCATCAATTGGACTGATGGTGAACTCCAGCGTTTCAGGATTGATCTGCAACGCATAATTGGAGTACTGCTTGTTGATCACACTCTTGTTGATGTCATCAAAAATGCACCTGATGTAGTCGTAGAAATCATTGATGCTGACGAAGCCTAAGGAATCTCTTTTGGGGACAAACATGGTTCTGAAAGTTTGGATGGCAAAGGTACACATTTTTACCGAACAAAACACTGAATCACCCAACGCACAGCCTACCTAATTCAGCAGGAGGGGGAAATTGGTGTTCCCTGCGTCGCCGCTTCTTGCGCCTGCCTTGGTGTGCGCAAGGCTATAACGAGCGCCAATAGAAAAAAATGCTGAACTCCTCCGTCGTGCGCTTTTTTCTGTTGGCGGCCTTGCGCAACACCGCCGCTTCCTTCGTCTGTCCCGCGACACTCGCTCCGCAAGCTCCGCTGGCGCGGCTCCAGACGAGCGTCTTCGGCTCCAAGACCAGCCGCTTTCGTGGCTCCTTGCTCGCTCGGGGCTTTCTTGTCGCCCCCCGAACCCCCAAGCGGTTCTCGTGCCTCGCATCTTTTTAGCGGGGGTCGCCGCGCCCCTTTAGTTTTGCGCCCCTGCTTGCGCGTCCGCCCGGCGATTCCCTTTGTGGAGCGCTAAAGCGCATCTTGTTTCGCCCCCTCATCGTTGCCACCCCTTCCCGCAATGGCCATACTGGTGCCTGCCGCTGCTGGGGTCGCCGCCGCAAAAGGCACGCCCGCCGCCGCTTGCGATTGAAACGCTGCGCGGACACCTGTCGGGCGGGTCGGCCGCGCTGGCGCGACGGGGCGCAGGGTTTCCCACTCAAATGTGGGGTATAGGCTCGGTTTTCCCTTTCTGGCGTGAGTGTCAAACGCCCCTATAGCCGCAGGCGCTTTTCCCCCTCCTGCTGACCCAACGCACTCCATGCCACCGTCACCCCCGTCCACCACCCCGAAATGCAGGTCAGGTCGGTCGCTCAGCAAGCTTCGCTCCCTATACCTCCACGTCCCCAACCGCCACCCTAAAGTTCAAACCAGGTCGCTCCGCTAACGCTTCGCTCTGGCCAACCACCATCAATCCCCACCTACCACCCTATTTTGAGTATTTAGACAGTGCAGTCGCTACGCTCCTGAGTACCGCCACGTCCCCAACCACCAGCCCTTATTTGAGAGTTCGGGAAGGTGTCGCTCCGCAAAGCTCCGCTCCGTACCACCGTCGTCCCCACCGCCGCCCTGAATTATCCATTAAAACAAAACCGCCACAAAGGTAATCCTCTGCGGCAGTATGTCTCTGTTTGTGACCTTGACGTTTATTTTCTTATCAAAACCCAACGACCAGAACTCGTGTTGCCCTCGCGAATCAACACTCCTTTCTTCTGCATGGCAGCAATGTCACGTCTGATAGTACGAAGATCTACTGACAAAACTAGTGACATTTTCTTGCCTGAAATAAAGGCATCATCATCTATCAAATCACATATTTTCTTCTGTCTTTCAGTTAATTGTACTGGTGACAAACTGGTGACATTACTGGTGACATTCTTCCTTCCACTGATGACATCATAACCTCGTTGGAAGGTCACCAGCGTACCGCCACAATGTGTTTTTACCGTCGGCATAGGCAACCCGACTTTCTCAAATCCGTCATGGATTTTCTTGTAGCCTCGTCCCCAAGTATCGATAAAACCCGCCTTGAACATAGTGTCGGCAATGTTACGGTTGCGGGGCTTCGACGAATGCTTGCCATAAAGCACTGTTTCATCATAACCCTCCGGCAATTCTCCTTCGTTCCAAATTTCCACATGGTCATTGTAGACATGCATCTGAATGTCTGGCCCTGTGTAATCTTTATGCGCGATCGAGTTGTATAGTATCTCTCTCAGTGCCTCTACTGGCACCTCCAGTTCCTCTTTACGTTGCATACCGTCAAAGCGCACAGGAGAAGTCAGATACTTGGCTTTCAGCACATCCACCACACGGTCGGCCATCTGTATGATATTGCCCTCAATCACATCCTGAATGAGCAAGTCGGCCTCATCAACACCGAAGCGGCCAATCTTGAATCTTACACTGGTGAAGAATTTCAACGGGTCTTTGCCGAAGAGCAACAATGCAGCATTCTTCAAATGGCCATTCCCATCCAAGAGGTGCAAGCTGGTAAGCACATCCTTGATAGAGGCATTGCGTTCGTCTTCAGGTATACGATTGGCATCTATACCCTTATGCAGGAAATAATTGATGGCCTCTCGGTCAATGTCATCTAATGTCGCTTTGTCATTGGTGACGTCATCCCAAGACTTACCCATCTTCTTTAGAACGAACTGCTGGAGCGCAGTACCATTCAGTTCCTGCATCGTGGCACCTGAACGGTAGTAGTATTTGCCCTTGAAACTGATAGGCACGTTGCTCGGGTTAACAATCAACTCGATATATTCCAGGCCATTCTGCTCATAGAGATTCACATCTACCACCAAGCCCATGTAATTGACAATCTTATTAGGAATGTCTTCCAGTAGCTTTTTTGAGTTTTCCAGCCCAATCACCTCGTGGTTATCGTCCACGCCAAAGTACATCACGGCTCCTTGTGCATTCGCAAAGCCGCAAATCCACTTCAGAAATTCATCCTTCCATTCGCTCTTGAACTCCACGTTCTGGCACTCCTTCGGTTTTATCTTGCTCATGTCAATTCAATTTGAAACCGTGCAAAGGTACAAATTTTCCTGCATCCCCGGGTACGGTGCCTAAAAAAGCCAAGCCCCTAAATAAACTACGCCCCCCTAACGCGGGTCTCCGTTTGCCGTTAAGGTACTTGCTTTTTTAGCCACCTCGTGTCCCCCTCTGTGAGGGGGTGTCCGAAGGACGGGGGAGTCTAAGTCTCATCTGTCCTATTCGTCCTATTCAAACAGAAAAGCCCTACACTGTCATGGCGAGGGCTTCCCCAAAAAATGAAAAAAATGTATGTAGTGATGATGACTCACCTTGTGGTCCGATAGGCAGTCCCGAAGTCCCGCAGTCTCGTGTCCCGCGTCATCTTAGCTCGAAGTGGCACTTATCGACGAAAGTCTTCCAATGACCACCCCAGACGATTTCTGTGCCCTGGTCGCTGGCCACCTGAAACATCAGGTCGGCCAGTTCCTCGAACCTGGACCAATCCACCAATTTACGATTCATCGTCAGCGGGTACAAGTCCACAGCCTTCCCGATGAGGTGTTTGGAACTCATCGTCCGTGACTTGCCCTGCCGGACATACTCGCGCTGCTTCTCTACCGTTCGCAGACCTTCCGACACGTTGAACGGGAACTTGCACCGTGCAGCGCATTCAATCACGACAGCCTTCAGGCGCTCATCCACGCCCTCCAGTCTCTCCAATGATAACTTGCTTAATTCCATATTTAGCTCTCCTCTAATTTGTTCCGTCCCTTTTCCCCCTTTGAAAGGGGGTGCCGCAAAGCGGCGGGGGATTCATTCCTCATTCCGCATTCATCATTCCTAATTCCTAATTCCTATACGCATCTCGCTCGTACTTGCTCATCCTTCGCCATTCCCAAGGGGGAACGGCTCGGTCATCACACCAGAGGCCACGACCATCCAACTTCGCCTCAGCTTCCAGCTGAGCATAGCGCGAATTTCTGTCGTACTCCTTGTAATGCCAGGCTAAGCCCTCTTTCAGCAGCTCCTCGGCGATATCTGCGCCGTCCAAATAGGCCGTCGCAATCCATCGACCGTATGAGTCGCGCTGCTTCAGCTTCAGGCCTACGGCCTTCCCGCTGATGAGCCACTGCAAGTGCAGCGAGGCCACATCACCGTAGAACTGCCCTCGCTCAGGCGCATCGATGCCGCTGATGCGCACAGTTACCTTCGTCAGCTCATACGCCCACGGATTAACACCGGGGTTGTAGGCCTCCTTGGTGTTCACTGTCATTTTTCCTTCGAAAGTGTCGCCGTCGATGACGCAGCACACCTTCAGGAACACTTTGACGCTGTCACTTCCCGAAAGGCATCCAGTTACACTCGCCGCCATGCGGCTCCCGCCTGTCGGCGGTCTGCTTTCTGTCATCTCGCGGCAGCTGCAAGAAAGCATAAGACAGGCAACTGCCAGCATTAAAAATTTCTTCATAATCTGATTGTTTTTAGAAACACTGCAAAGATATTACAAAAAATCGTCAAGCGAAACTGTCAAATCGCGTCAAAATCAATCAGGAAGTTTCGGAAAATCAAATTTTTAGGCTCTTTCCCTTATCTTTGCCCTGCCGTCACCGAAATAGGCGTTCTCGCCGCAGTCCAAAAACAATATAAAGATTATGATCTGCCGCATCTCTCCTGTTGGTGATGACACCACGACAACAGCTGCAGTCCTGTCGTCATTGCGGGCTTGACCCGCAATCTCATTAACTAAATGTTTAACCCCTTAAAACAAGTAAAGATTATGGGTAAAATTAAACAAGGAATCCTCGGTGGATTCAAAGGAAAAGTTGGCACCGTAATCGGTGCCTCATGGAACGGCATCGCCTACATGCGAGGCCTGCCTCAATCCACAAAAGACCGCAAGTCCGCTGCACAATTGGTGCAGCGTGAACTCTTCAGGGAAGTCCAGGATCTCGTTGGCCAGTTGAGCCACGAGCAACTGGTCTTCTTGTTCCCTAACTCGGCCAAGGGCATGTCCCGCCGTAACCTTCTGGTGAAGCAGCTGTCCGCTGACCCGCTCATCGCTGAAGGCGTGAAACATGCCGACCTGGCCGACATCACTTCGCTGGGAAACGCGCCTACGGCTGACCTTCCCGATGTGGACATCACTGCCACCCGTTCCAACATCATCATTTCATGGGATGCCGAGAACGACTGGCGCGCTCAGCACGGCGACGAGTACCCGACCATCTGTATCTTCAATGTCACGCAGAAGAAGATCTTCCTCGTGCATTCCAGTGTGACGGTCGGCGTATCCGGCTCGCAGTCCTTCAGCCTCAACAATGATGCCTTCGGCATTGGCTCGGATGAGTATAGCGGCTTCATGCTAAGCACAGGCTCCAAAATCCGTCTCGTCGGCTTTGGCACCTTGGCCGTAACCAAAAGACCAGCCCGCCAGCGTCGCAACCCTCGCACGGGCAAATAACCAATTAATTATGTTACGCCATGAGCATCTATGAATGGGCATCGTTGCTGCTGGCACCGATTACGGGTGTCGCTTCCTGGCTCGCCGCTACGCGGCTGCGCCAGAACCGCACCATCCGTGAGATGCAGCAGACCATCCTCAACCTGGTCGAGGAAAACAAGCGCGTCTATTCTGAGCTGACCGAAGCCCGACGGGAAATCGTCGGGCTATCGGCCCAGGTCGCACAGCTCACCCTCG
>JAEEGI010013131.1_pt1 | contig 17594 bp, 12 predicted proteins | sample 8958751 | NCBI WGS metagenome assembly JAEEGI01 (sample SAMN16246545, study PRJNA631951) | gut metagenome | biome: gut microbiome; feature: rumen; material: KS-attached | host: Bos | place: Iran: Karaj | collected 2018-10 | reverse complement strand
CAACCAGTGGATAGAGCAGGAGAAGGAATGCCCCATTGCCAAGGGCGGACGTGTGAAGATGGGCGATGAGGCTCCGTTGGTGCGCACGATTGACACCTATTATAATGATGTGGACATCAATGGCCACGTCAACTCCGTGAAATACATTGAGCACGTGCTCGACCTCTGGCCTCTGGAATGGTACAGGCAGCACAGTGTCAGGCGTTTTGAGATGGCCTACGTGGCCGAGGCTCATGCCGGCAACCGGCTGTCGTTCTATCAGGAACAGTCGGGCGAGCAGGAGTTCTGCGTGCGCATCTGCCGTGACGACGGTACGGAGGTGGCGCGGAGCAAAGTGCTGTTTACATAACGAAATCGGTGCATCCTCAATGGGGAATGCACCGATTTCCTGTTTGTTACTTCTTCTTCACCGGGTCGCAGGTCAGCTGGCAGCCCAGTTTCTTGAAAATCTTACGGTCAACCTCGCTGAGCATCACCGTGCAATGAACCTGACAGCCGCGCAACTCTGGAAGTTTCTCCAGAGCCTTTCGGCAGTTCTCGTCGTGCTGACTCAGAACAGACAGCGCAACGAGCACCTCGTCGGTGTGCAGACGTGGATTCTTGCTGCCCAGATACTCAGTCTTGGTCTTCTGTATCGGCTCAATCATGTTCTGCGGAATGAGTTTAACCTCGTGGTTGATGCCTGCCAGATACTTGGTGCAGTTCAGAATGAGCGCGGCGCTCGGACCGAGAAGGTCGCTCTGCTCGGCTGTGATTATTGTGCCGTCGTTAAGCTCGATGGCAGCCGATGGCTTGCCGTTCTGCTCCTTGCGCTGACGTGCCGCAACGGTCGTCTTGCGATAGTCGGTGTTAATCTTTGCCTGATTGAACAGAAGTTTGATTTTCGACACCTCGTTGTCGTTGCATGCGCCGCTTGCCAGTTGGTTAAGGGCTGTGTAGTATCGGCGTATAATCTCGTCCTTTGCAGCCTCTTGGCAAGCATCGTCGTCGCTGATGCAGAAGCCAACCATGTTTACGCCCATGTCGGTAGGGCTCTTGTAAGGATTCTCGCCGTAGATGCCTTCGAACAAGGCGTTCAGTACCGGGAAGATTTCGATGTCGCGGTTGTAGTTGATGGCAATCTTGTTGTATGCCTCAAGATGGAACGGGTCAATCATGTTGATGTCGTTCAAGTCGGCCGTTGCAGCCTCGTAAGCAATGTTTACGGGGTGGTTCAGCGGAAGACTCCATACAGGGAAGGTCTCGAACTTGGCATATCCAGCCTCGATGTTGCGCTTGTGCTCGTTGTAGAGCTGGCTAAGGCAGACAGCCATCTTGCCCGAACCCGGACCGGGAGCTGTGACAATGACAAGCGGACGAGTAGTCTCGACATAGTCGTTCTTTCCGAATCCCTCGTCGGAGTCGATGAGAGCCACGTTGTGAGGATAGCCCTCGATGGTGTAGTGGAAGTAAGCCTTTATGCCCATGCGCTCAAGACGTGCGCGGTAGGCATCGGCGCTGCTCTGTCCGTTGTAGTGTGTTATTACTACCGAGCTTACGAGAAAGCCGCGGTTCTGGAACTCGCTTCTGAGTCGTAGAACATCCTCGTCGTAAGTAATGCCGAGGTCGCCGCGCATCTTGTTCTTCTCGATATCCACAGCACTGATGACGATTACAATCTCTGCCGTGTCGCTAAGCTGGCTCAGCATTCGCAGCTTGCTGTCGGGCTGGAAACCCGGCAGCACTCTGCTTGCATGATGGTCGTCGAAGAGCTTTCCGCCGAGTTCGAGATACAACTTGTTGCCGAACTTGGCGATGCGCTCTTTTATGTGCTCCGACTGTATCTTCAGATACTTGTCGTTGTCAAATCCTATTCTGTTCATTTGTTATTGGTTGATTGTTTTTTCTTTTGATTCAGTATTATTCGATACCCTTCATCATCTTCTTAAGCAATGGGCAGAGGGCGAACAGCAATACTGATGCAACACCTGCCATCACGGCAAAGAGTGTGAAGAAGTCGGTAAGGTTTGCAATCTGGATTCCGCAGAAACTCTTGGCTGGCTCGCCTGCTACAGGCAGAAGAGTTGCCAACTTGCCGGCAAGGATGTTACTTGCTGCGTTGCTCATAAACCAAACGCCCATCAGCAATGATGCAAGGCGCGCTGGAGACAGCTTGTTAACCATTGAGAGTCCGATAGGAGAGAGTGAAAGTTCGCCCAGTGTGTGAATGAAGTAGAGGGCAAACAGCCACCACATTGATGTCTTTGCACCGTCAGAAACGCCAGATGTGGCGTATGCGATTACGACATATCCCAAAGCCAGAAGTCCCAAGCCGATAGCCTGCTTAACAGGTGATGCTGGCTCGAGCTTGTGCTTTGCAAGAGTCTCCCACAATGTTGCCATTACAGGAGCGAAGCAGACAACAACGATAGGGTTGATGCTCTGGAACCATGTTGTAGGCATCTCCCAGCTGCCGATGTGGCGGTCGCACTGCTTGTCGGCAAAGATTGTGAGCGATGAGCCTGCCTGCTCAAACGCGCTCCAGAAGAAGATTACGAACACGGCGATGATGTATATAACGCCGATGCGGCACTTCTCTACGGTTGTAAGACCTCGGTCGGTGATGATGAAAACAGGCAGAGCGACAGAGATAGCGTAGATTGCAGCCGAAATATAGTCGTTGAAGTTCTCGACGTTAAGCGAGAAGAGAACGAACAATGCCACAGCACCTGCGATGCAGCCCCAAAGACGGATTGGAGAGTTCTTCGCATCCTCGTCAACGTGCATCTCGGCAGCCTTCTCTGCTGCCTCTGCGTCCTTTTGGTGGCGAAGTTCGCTCTTTGAAGGAGCAAGACCGATAGCCAAGCCCTCAGGAGTGTTAAGATACTTGTCCTTACCGATAACGAACACAACGATTGACACAATCATGGCAACGCCAGCGCAGAAGAATCCCCACTTGAACGCACCCGGATTGAACCAGTTACCGTCGCTTGCCAACGAACCGCAGATAAGCGGAGCGATGAGCGCACCAGTATTGATACCCATGTAGAATATAGTGAAGGCAGAGTCCTTGCGATGGTCTGTTGGCTCGTAAAGGTCGCCCACCATTGTGCTGATATTTGGCTTGAAGAAGCCGTTACCGATGATGAGGGCAGCCAGACCGGCAAACATCAGCCACAGAGAGAAACTGTTGTCGATGGATGGGTCGATTGCGCCGCCATCTGTTGTGATGCTTTGCTTTACGAAGCATGCCGATGCGAACATCAGGAACTGACCGAGAGCCATCACCATTCCGCCGAAGATGATACTTCTGCGGTTACCCCAATAGCGGTCGGCAATGTATCCGCCAAGCAGCGGAGTAAGGTAAACAAGTCCGGTGTACGAACCGTAAATCTGACTTGCGTCTGCGCTGTTAAAGAAGGCAGCCACAAGGTAAAGTACAAATAGGGCGCGCATTCCGTAGTAAGAGAAGCGCTCGGCCATCTCTGTCACAAACAACAGGTACAGGCCTTTTGGATGTCCATTTTTTGCCATATAATCTAATCTTTCTATTTTATTATAATCATGTTGTGTTTTATTTCTTCAGCCATTTGTCGAGCCAGCCGAAGAATGTGCGCTGCCACAGAACGCCGTTCTGTGGTTTCAGAACCCAGTGGTTCTCGTCGGGGAAGAGCAGAAGCTGAGCCGGAATGCCGCGCAGCTTAGCCGCGTTGAAGGCAGCCATGCCCTGCGATGCAAGGATGCGGTAATCCTTCTCGCCGTGGATGCAGAGGATAGGAGTGTCCCACTTGTCAACGAAGAGGTGAGGCGACTGAGCGTAGCTTCTCTTTACTGCCTCGCTGTCCTTACGCCAGAATGCGCCACCCAAATCCCAGTTTGTAAACCAGAGTTCCTCTGTCTCAAGATATTGCTGCTCCATATTGAAGAAGCCGTCGTGTGCAATAAACGCCTTGAATCGCTTGTTGTGATGACCAGCCAGCCAGTAAGCCGAGAATCCGCCGAAGCTTGCGCCAACGCAGCCCAGTCTGTCCTTGTCAACATACGATTCCTTGCAAAGGTCGTCGATAGCTGTAAGATAGTCGTTCATGCAGTTGCCGCCGTAGTTTGTGCTTATCTCCTCGAGCCATTCCATTCCGAAGCCCGGAAGACCGCGGCGGTTTGGCGCGATTACGATGTAGCCGTTTGCCGCCATTATCTGGAAGTTCCAGCGGTAGCTCCAGAACTGGCTTACAGGACTTTGCGGACCGCCCTCGCAGAAGAGCAGCGTTGGATATTTCTTTGTGCTGTCGAAGTTGGCAGGGTAGATAACCCAGCTGTGAAGCTGCTTGCCGTCTACTGTCTCGACCCATCTTGGCTTTACATCGCCAATCTTCAGCTGCGACATAATGTGGTCGTTCTCGCGCGAAACCTGAGTCATCTTGCCCTTGGCATCAATCCAGAACAATTCTGTAGGGTTCTTCATGCTCTGCTGCTTGCACAAGTAGCGTTTGCCCACGCTCTTTACCGAGTTCAGGTCGAACTGGCCGTCGGTAATCTTCTTTACATTTCCCTTCAAGTCGGTAGTGTAAAGCATTGTGCATCCGTGCCATACGCCTGTAAAGCACAGGCTCTTGTTGCCCGGCAGCCAAGCAAAGTTATCAACTCCGCTCTCGAATTTCTCGGTAACGTAGCTCTTCTTGCCTGTTGCTATCTCGTAGACACACAGTCTGTTGCGGTCGCTCTCATAACCGTTGCGAGCCATGCTGAGCCATGCAACGTATTTGCCGTCGGCACTAAACTGCGGATTTGTGTCGTAGCCCATGTTAAGGTCGCCCTGAGCATTTACTTTCTGCTCTTTCATCGAGATTGTAGGGTCGATTTCAGGCTCTTTGTAATCGGCAGGCTTGCAGAGGTTTGTAATCTGTCCCTTTGCCGTGTCGTACAGATAGATGTCAGAATCGGTAGAGATGCTGTATGCCAAGCCTGTCTTCTTGCGGCAAGTGTAGGCTATCTTTCTCGAATCAGGACTCCAAGCCAGCTGCTCAATTCCGCCGAAAGGCTTCATCGGACATTCAAACTGCTCGTTTTCAAGAATGTCGTTGGCATCGTGTATCTTGCCGTCTGTTACGTCGGCTATGAATGGGTGAGGGATTGACGTTACTGTCTCGTCCCAATGGCGGTACATTAGGTCGTCTATCACCATACCGCTTGCCTTTTCAAGGTCTGGGTAGATGTCGGTGGTAGATTTTCCGTATTTAACTTCCTTTATCAGAATGATTTTTGTCTCGTCTGGCGAGAAGATGAAGCCTTCAACATCGTCTGGCTCGTTAGACATCTGCTGTTTGTTGCTTCCGTCGGTATTCATAGACCAGACCTGAAGTTTTCGGTTTGTTCCGACAGAAAGGAAGGCGATGCGCGTGCCGTTCTGAATGAAGACTGGGTCGCTCTCGCTCATAGCCGATTTTGTCAGTTGCTTAACGTCCGAGCCGTCGAGTTTCATGGTTTTGATGACGTGCTGGCTTTTGTTCCTCTCAACACTATAGTAAGTCACGTCCTCGACAATGAGCCCAGCCTTTTCCGACACGTCGTACGAGCCTATGCGTCCCATAGCCCAAAGCACTTCGGGAGTCATCAGACCGTCGGCAACCTTAATGTCCTTTGCTTTCATTGCTGTCAATAATGGCTGTCTTTTCTTCGCGCCGTCGTGCTGTGCCATGGCACCAATTACAAGGCCGCCAAGAAGGACTGTTAGAGTTAATTTTTTATACATATTTATACGTTATAGTACCAAAAATACACACAACCTTAATAGATTGGCTCTACAAGGTTGTGTGTAACGTGTATTATTTACTTTCTGTTGTTCTGCTGCTGCATTCTCTGCTGCTCTTGCAGTTGTTCCTGCATAGCCTGAAGGCGTGCCATCATGCCACTCTGCTTCTTTGGGTTGTTTTGGTTCTCCTTGTAGTATTTCTCAAGTTTTGCCAAAAGTTTCTCGTCGTTTGTTGTCTTGCGCAGAACCCAAGTGATGAGTACGCTGAACAGCAATGAGATGAAGTAGTAGTAGCTAAGACCGGCAGAGTAGTCGTTGAACCAGAAGAAGAACATCACAGGCATGATGTACATCATCCACTTCATCATCTTCATCTGCTCGTTCTGTCCTGGCATGTTCGACTGCATCTTCATCTGTACCGATGTGTAGATGAGGTTAGTTGCGCTGAACAGGATGCAGAAGAGGCTCAGGTGGTCGCCGATACCGATGATATGGAAGCCCCAGTTTACAACGTCGTCGTATGTAGAGAGGTCGTCAGCCCACAAGAAACTCTCGCCGCGCAACTGGATGGCGTTAGGAACGAAGTTGAACATCGCAATCCAGATAGGCATCTGAATGAGCATTGGCAGACAGCCGCCCATTGGGCTAACGCCGTACTTTGAGTACAGAGCCATCATCTCCTGCTGCTTCATCATTGCGTTGTCGTTGTCCTTGTACTTCTCATTTATCTCGTCCATCTTAGGCTTAAGAACTCGCATCTTTGCAGATGACATGTAGCTCTTCTTAACCAGCGGATAGGTGATAGCCTTTAGCAGAAGGGTGATGAGCAGCAATACGATACCCATGTTTATGCCCCAGCTTGTAAGCCAGTCGAACACATACAGAGTGAAGAATCTGTTAATCCAACGGATAAGAGGCCAGCCCAGATATACAAGTTCCTCAAGGTCAAGGTCTTTCTTGCCGTTTGAAAGGTCGTTGTGTGCCTGAAGCGTCTTGAAGTCGTTAGGACCGATGTAGAACTGCAACTTTGTTGCCTCCTTGCCGGTTGCGTCGAACTTCGTCTCCATATTAGCCTTGTACTGCTTTAAGTAGCCGCTGTTCTGGTTCTGCAACTTGCTTTCGAGCTTTACGTTGTCAAGGTCTTGCTGACCAATCATAACGTAAGAGAAGAACTGGTTCTTGAAGGCAATCCAGTCGAGCGATTCCTCAGGATTCTCAGCATCGTCCTTAGTTTCTGACAGATAGTCTGAACTGCTGTCCTTCTCCTTGTAGGTGAGCGACGAACGCTGGTTCTCGAAAGTGAAGCCTTTCTCCTGCTGGCGTGCCATCTCCATCCACTCAAGACTTACCGACTTTGTTGAAGGAGCGAAGAAACCGTCCATTCCAACAGCTTGAATATCAAGGCTAACCATGTATTCGTTCAACGTATAGTTGAAGTCGATATGACCTTTGGCTGTCTCGATTCGGAGTGTAGCGGTGCTGTCCGAAGTGTTTACTGGAGTAAAGAACAACTCGTTTGTGCGGATATTCTCCTCCTTGCCTGTGAAGGCGAAGTTGAGCGTTGTCTCGCCCTTCTGTGCGTCGAACAAGGTAAGGTCGGCATTTCCCTGCTGGTCCTTGTAGTTCTTCAGAACCGCTTTCTTGAACACGCCGCCCTTTGTAGAAAGGGTAAGTTCAACCTTGCTGTTTTTCAGCACTACGTCCTGTTCCTTGCCGTTTCGTGCGGCAAACAGAACCGAGTTGGTGTCGGCAGCGGCAGCGGCGGCAAGTGCTTTCTGCTGCTGTGCAGCCTTCAGATTTGCGTCAGCCTCATGCTGCTTTGCTAATTCAATTGAGTCTTGCTGTCTCTTGTATCTTTCTTGCTCTTCCTTGCTTGGCTGACCCCAGTAGGTGAAGCCGATGAAGACAAGTACTATCAGAACAAGTCCGATGGCAGTATTTTTATCCATATTTTAAATTAAATAATTACTTCTTGCTCTCTTTTGCTGCTGCCACGAACGACAGGAACAAAGGATGCGGATTGAGCACCGTGCTGCTGTACTCTGGGTGGAATTGTGTTCCGATGTACCACTTGAGCGATGGAATCTCTACGATTTCCACGAGGTCGCTCTCCGGGTTTATGCCCACGCACTTCATTCCGGCGCGCTCATATTCCTTTTTGTATGTATTGTTGAACTCGTAGCGGTGGCGGTGACGCTCCTGAATGTGAGTCTGCTTGTAAGCCTCGAAAGTCTTGCTGCCTTCTTTCAGGATACACTCGTATGCTCCGAGTCGCATTGTGCCGCCCATGTGCGTGATGTTCTTCTGCTCCTCCATGATGTCGATGACGTTGTGCGGAGTCTTTCCGTCCATCTCGCTGCTGTTGGCATCGGCATAGCCAAGCACGTTGCGCGCAAACTCGATACAAATCATCTGCATACCGAGGCAGATGCCGAATGTTGGGATGTTATGCTCGCGCAGATACTTGCACGCTACTATTTTTCCTTCTATGCCTCGCTGTCCGAATCCCGGGCAGATAACTGCTCCGTCCATTCCTTCGAGCATCTCGGCTATGTTGTCTGAAGTCACCTTCTCGCTGTTCACGAAGTGTGTCTTCACCTTTACGTCGTTGTATGTTCCAGCCTGCGACAAGGCTTCGAGGATTGACTTGTAGGCATCCTGAAGGTCGTACTTGCCAACGAGGGCGATGTGAACCTCTTCTGTTGCCTTGTGTCTGCGTTCAAGGAACTCTCTCCAAGGTCCGAGTTGTGGGGTAGGACCTGCCGGCACGTTCATTTTTCTTAGGATGGCTGTGTCGAGTCCTTCAGCCTGCATCTGCACAGGAACTTCGTAGATTGTAGGAAGGTCGTTGTTTGGAATTACGCAATCCTCGTCTACGTTGCAGAAGTTGGCAATCTTGCGGCGGATGTCGCTGCTCAGTTCGTGCTCGGCGCGCAGAATCAGAATGTCTGGCTGTATGCCTACTCCCTGAAGCTGCTTTACCGATGTCTGCGTTGGCTTTGACTTCAGTTCGCCTGCCGCTGCCAGATACGGAACGTATGTAAGATGTATGTTCAGCGCGTCCTTGCCAAGTTCCCATTTCAGCTGTCTGATGGCTTCGAGGAATGGTAGCGACTCAATGTCGCCAACGGTTCCGCCAATCTCGGTAATAACGAAGTCGAAGTTGTTCTTCGTGCCCAGAAGACGGATGTTGCGCTTGATTTCGTCTGTAATGTGAGGAACTACCTGAATAGTCTTTCCAAGATAGTCGCCCCGTCTTTCTTTCTCAATCACGCTCTTGTATATGCGGCCGGTGGTGATGTTGTTTGCCTTGGTTGTCTGTATGCCGGTAAAGCGTTCGTAATGACCAAGGTCGAGGTCTGTCTCCTGTCCGTCCACCGTTACGTAGCATTCGCCGTGCTCGTAGGGGTTGAGTGTTCCTGGGTCGATGTTGATGTAAGGGTCGAATTTCTGGATTGTAATCTTGTACCCTCTAGCCTGTAAAAGCTTTCCAATTGAAGCGGAGATGATGCCCTTTCCTAAGGATGATGCCACACCTCCTGTGACGAAAATGTACTTAGTGGTTGCCACGATTTTATATTTTTATTTTTGTGTTGTTTTTTTCAGAAACATTCAAATTGCAAAAGTAAAGCAAAAATTGCAGAACAGCGAATTTTTATCCAAAAAAAATAACATAATCGTGCTTATTTCTCTTCCAGAAGGTCGGGACGCAGACGTTTTGTTCTTTCGAGTGCCTGCTCAAACTCCCAGTTTCTGATGTTTGCCTCGTGCCCGGACAGCAGAACCTCAGGAACTTTCCAGCCCTTGTATTCTGCCGGGCGAGTGTATACCGGCGGCGCAAGCAGATTGTCCTGAAAACTGTCTGACAGCGCGCTCTCAACGTCGCTTATCACTCCCGGAACGATGCGCACTATGCTGTCGGCAATAACCGCCGCAGCCAGTTCGCCGCCTGTAAGAACGTAGTCGCCTATGCTTATCTCCTTGGTTATGAAATGCTCGCGAATGCGGTAGTCAATGCCCTTGAAATGTCCGCACAGAATGATGATGTTCTTTGCCATGCTAAGGCTGTTTGCCATAGGCTGGTCCCACTGCTTGCCGTCGGGCGTTACGAAGATAACCTCGTCGTAGTCGCGTTCTGCTTTTAGTGCAGAGATGCAGCGGTCTATAGGCTCAATCTGCATAACCATTCCGGCGCATCCGCCGTAAGGATAGTCGTCCACGCGCTTGTGCTTGTCGAGCGTCCAGTCGCGCAGGTTGTGCAGATGAATCTCGGCCAGTCCCTTCTTCTGTGCCCTTGCCATGATTGAGCAGTTGAAGAAGCCCTCAATCATCTCGGGGAATATTGTTATAATGTCGATACGCATCATAAATGTGTAGTGAAATAATATAAAAACGGCTGCAAATTTACTAAATAAACCTGAATTATGAGCGAGTTTTTGAAAAGATTGTAATGCTTTTCAGAAACGCCTTGTGGCGTTTTTCTTGTTTCTGACAATTATTTTACCTATATTTGCGTCTGGTATTCTAATTTTACGAAAAGACAGAATTATGAAAATATCTAATTTAGCATTTGCAGCCCTTGTGTCCTTGCTGATGCGCGTGCCGATGGCTGCGCAGACTACTACCGTGGTAACGAAAACCGTGATAAAGGACGGAAAGGTTCTGCTCGACTTTGGGCACGGCAAGAAATTCCTCGTCAAGAATGTCATTCTCTTCGACGAACTGGAATATTATCTCAACTATTACCTTACCAGTGTCAGCAACGAACAGGAAGTGACGTTTGCCGTAGCCAACATGCCGCGATGGGATCATAAAAACAGCTGGAAGCCTCTTTACAGATTTTCCCGAGACACGAATAAACGTGTCAATCTTATCCTGATAGGCGGACCGCAGCTCACGGCTTTGGGCGGCAACTGTTTTGAGGGTTGTACAGCCATTCGAAGCATCTACATTCCCGAGACGGTTCAGAGCATCAGCGGAAAGGTATTTAAGGATTGCAGCTTCAGCAGCATAACAATCCCGAAGAGTGTCAGCAGCATCGGAGCCTATTGTTTTGCCGGTAACAATGCGCTCGAAGAGGTCGTTCTTGAGGGCAACACAAGAATCGCCGACAAAACGGTTTTCGAGAATTGCAGCCCTAATCTGAAAATCTATGTAAAAAAGAAGTATCTGAAGGATTACCGCCAGAAATATCCGTATCTTGATTTCTTGGTTCGAAAATGAAAAAGTTGAAACTTGAAACTTGAAAAAGCTTATGCCAATTCCACGATGTTTCTTGAAAGTCGAAAGCGTCAAGGTCTATTCGGATATTGAACGTAGGGATAGCGAGGGGATAGTAAGGGGATAGCAAGAGGGTAGCTTCGAGGAAGGTTCGATGAAGCGTATATTGCAATTCACAATTTGCAGTTGACAATTTTTGAACTTGAAAGTTGAAAATTGAAAGTTCTGAATTTGTGATAAATTGTGTGGAAAATATTCTTTTGGTAAATACAAAATAGTGGGTAGAAAGAAGGTAGGAAGAAGGTAGCAAGAAGGAAGATAGATTCAAGATAGATTCAAGTAAGCCGGAAGGTACGTTCAAGGTATAGGATGGGTAGGTTGAAAGTTTAGAATTCTTCTTCACAAAATAAATTGCGGTGTTTTGTGAAATCCCGAACGAATCCCGAAGGCATCTCGAAGGAATGGGGTATCAAATGGGATGGCCTTGAAATAAATTAAGACTATTTGTCCCTGATTTTTGATGGGGGCTCTACATTTATTACGATTATTTTTAGTACCTTTGCTTTCAAATAGGGGAGAACTGTCACGGCAAAAGTTTAATCGTTTAGGAGTCGTTTTGGCCGAACACGATGAACAGTAAATGATTGTCTGACAAACTCGGCGAGGATCTTTCGCCGCCCAAGGTAAATGACACGATAAATATCCAAGTATATAATGCAGAACTTACTTGGTAGTGAATTGAGTATTGAAAAACTCCGCCATTTTGGTGGAGAAAAGAAAAATAAAAATGGCAAAGAAAGCAAGTAAAAAAGAAGAAACACTGAACCTTGACAACATCTTGTTCAAGTGTCGAGATATATTAAGGCAAGCAAAGAACTCTGGATCGTTCTTTGAAAAGCGTGATATGATGCTGACTCTCGTGTTCCTCCGCTTTATGGGCGAGAAATACGAGGATGGTGTAGCATCGCTCCGTCAGCGACTCATTGAGGAAGGGTTAGATCCAGACAACGAGGAGATTATCAAGGCTTTCTTCGATGATGCCACTTTTGCAGATGGCACGTTCGATTTGCCTGTTGAGGCTCGTTGGTCAACTATCATCAATACGGCTGCCCCTCAACTGAATGTGGTTCTTGATACTGCTTTGCGTAGTATTGGTGAAACTAATCCAACGCTAAAGGGTTGTTTCGTGGAAGGTACATTCACCCAGCGCAATCTTGGTGCAAACGACATGAAGAAGATTGTGGATGAGGTCAACAAAATTAGTCATAAGACTTTTGGTGAAGAGAAAGACCTGATAGGCCGCGTATATGAGTATTTCTTGAAAGAGTTTGCTGTTAATGCCACGAAGGAGGAAGGTGAATTCTATACTCCACATGATGTGGTTCAGCTCATCGCTACAGTTATTGAACCGTTCGATGGCACTCTTTACGACCCTTGTTGTGGTTCTGGTGGTATGTTCATTCAGAGTACAGACCTAGTAAAAGCCAAACAAGGTGATATTAGCCGTATAAATGTTTATGGACAGGAGAAAGAGGCTGCCACCTATCGTTTAGCCAAGATGAACCTCGCTCTGCGTGGAATCAGTCATAATCTGGGTTCGGAAAGTGATTCCACTTTTACAAACGACTTGCATAAAGGATTGTACTTCGACTATATCATGGCTAATCCACCTTTCAATCTCAAAGGTTGGTATAATGATAATCTTAAGAACGATTCTCGTTGGACCGACTATGCTACTCCTCCAGAAAGTAATGCCAATTATGCTTGGATTTTACACATGCTTTCTCACCTGAAACCTCTTTCGGGAGTAGCAGGATTCCTATTGGCTAATGGTGCCCTAGGAGATAATGATGCACTTGAAATACGCAAAGAACTGATAAAGAATAACAAGGTAGAAGCCATTATCATTCTGCCAAGGGAATTGTTCATAACTACAGATATTAGCGTTACCTTTTGGATACTGAATCAAAACAAGAAAGGTGGCAAATATCATGGTCGTCAACTCAGGAATAGAGAGCACGAAATACTCTTTATGGACTTGCGCCAATGGACAGAGAACCCTGTTAAGGGTGAACAGAAGAAGAAGGTGCGTCTTATTACTGAGCAGATTCAACGTGTAGCAGATATCTATCATCAGTGGCAGTCAGAAGGAACAAACGGCAAAGACTTCGCTGTGCCTGAACTATATCGAAGCGTGGGTATTGACGAGATAGAACAGAACAATTGGACACTGGTGCCAAGCAAATACATCGAGTTCATTGACCACGATTTGGATATAGACTATCCCAAGGAAATGACTCGTATTCAGCAGGAGATGAAAGAACTGATGCAACGCGAGAAAGAATCACAAAAGATGCTTGAAGAAGCGTTTAAAGGTATAGGCTATGGGATTGAGTAAGTATAAATTGGGTGAACTGATAGAATTGGTTGAAGAAACCAATTCTCAGGGAACGTATGGGCCAAAAGATGTCCGGGGAATGACAATCACAAAAGAAATCATTCCTACTAAAGCAGATGTGGCAAATACTGACTTACAAAAATTTCTGGTCGTTCATCCAGATGAATTTGTCTTCAATCCACGAACTCACGGTAAAAAGATAGGTTTTGGATATAACAATACCAAGGAGTGTTTTCTTATCAGTTGGAACAACATTGCTTTTCGAGTTAAGTCAGATGCACTAAATACGGTCATCCCTAGCTATCTTTTCTTACATTTCAACAGAGAAGAATGGGATCGTGAAGCCTGTTTCTGTTCTTGGGGTAGTTCAACGGAGGTGTTTTCTTGGGAAGCTCTTTGTGATATGAAACTTACCCTTCCATCCATCGAACAACAGCGCAAGTACGTTGATGTTTATTTGGCTCTTCAAAACAATTTTGCTGCCTATCAAAGCAAAGTGGAAGAATTGAAACTTGTCTGCGATGGGTATATAGAGGAGTTGAGAAGAAAGATGAAGTGCGAAAAGATTGGGACATACATCAGTGAATGTAATACAAGGAATGAGAATCTTTGCGTGTCAAAAGTCCAAGGGGTAGAAAGCTCTGGTAACTTTGCAGAAACTCGAGCTAATACGAATGGTATTGATTTCCATAATTACAAAATTGTAAAACCAAACCAATTTGCATATAATCCATCTCGTATTAATATAGGCTCGATAGCGTTAAGGAATGAAATTGATGGAAAGTGCATTGTTTCACCAATGTATGTCGTCTTTGAGGTAATTGATACAGAAAAGCTAATGCCTGATTATCTATTGCTTTGGCTTTCTCGTTCAGAATTTCTCAGAAGTACATCGTTTTATGCATCAGGCTCAGTAAGAGACACATTCGGATTTGATAACATGAACGAAGTGGCAATCCCAATCCCAGACATTTCAGTTCAACGTGAGATAGTCAACATCCATAAGTGTTATATCGAGCGCCAACGCATAGCAGAAGCACTCAAAGAACAACTCAAAAATATATGTCCCGTATTGATTCGGGGAAGTTTGAACAATTAACATAGATTGAATATGATAAGTAATGAAGAAAAGCAGAAAATTGTATTAGAATTAAACAATAGGATTAATTCTGGTGATATCAAATGCCCCATGTGTGGGAATAAACATTTTATCATTGCTGATGGTTATTTTAATACACCTATGCAGGATAATTTAAATGGCTTAGAAATCGGTGGTCCATCAATTCCATCTATTCCCATTATTTGCAATCGATGTGGCTTTATTAGTTCACATGCATTGGGTATTTTAGGTTTGCTGCCCAAGCAATCAAAAGAGAGTCAGAAAGGAGGGGAAAATGGCAAATAACAAAAACAATATTGACCTAAATGCATCATGTGTTAATTATAATAATGTAAGTCAGGGTGTTATTCACATAACAGAAGATAAACTACACGTTATCTTACTAGAATACAAGGAAAGAAATAAAAAATTCTATTCTTGGACAACACCTTTGGGAATTTTCCTTTCATGCCTAGTTGCAACAATTACTTCAAGTTTTGAAAATGCAATATGGTTTTCTCCAGATACATGGAAAGCTATTTTTATTATAAGTACAGGTGCCTCTGGGCTTTGGCTTCTTTGTTTTGCGTATGATGCATTTAACAATAGAAAAAACAGAGGAATAAAGCAATTGATTGAAAAGATAAAGAATCCAGAGGCAAATTAGCAGATTAAATATTTAGCAAATTGTTAGGCTATGGCAAAATTAAAGAACATCAACGGTCACTTCGTGGAGAGCGATTACGAGAATGCTCTCATTGCTTTCCTTGAACGAGAAGGATGGCAATATCTTTTTGGTGACTCAATAACAAGAGCCAACAGAAAAGAAGTGCTTTATATGGATGACCTGCTTCAGTTCTTAAAGGATAATCACAAGAACGTGAAGGACGAAGAACTGCAACGAATAGCAGATAACGTTAGGCTTGTTGGCGCAGATTCTGATTTTGCCACATTGCATAAGGTCTATAAGTGGATGGTGAATGGTGTGCCTGCCGTTGATAAAAGCGGAAGGCCAACAACTGTCAATTTGATAGACTTTGCCTGCTTAGATAATCCGCAGGCTAAGAACACAAATGTCTTCAGGGCAGTCAATCAGTTTACAGTGGAATACATGAACAATGGCGTAACAAAGAACCGCCGTCCTGATGTGCTGCTCTATGTGAACGGAATACCCGTCTGCGTGATAGAACTGAAGAATCCTGCCGATGCCAATGCCACGATTGAAGATGCCTGGGAACAAATCAACATCCGCTATTGGCGAGATATTCCAGGACTGCTGCACTATTGCCCATTAGCTTGTATCAGCGATGGTGTGAAGACACGATTAGGAACAGTACGTACACCTTACGAACATTTCTATGCTTGGCGTCGTATAGAGAATGGCGACAAGGTAAGCACTATGCCTTTCGACGAGTTAGAGACAATGGTGAGAGGTGTCTATCGTCCAGAAAGATTTTTGGAGATATTCAGGGACTATGTGTATTTCCAAGATGAGAACTTTGACAGCGATGAAAAGGAAATAGTATGCCGTTATCCGCAGTTCTTTGCCACGCGACTATTGCGCGAAAGTGTTATCAAATCAGTGAAGACAAAAAGCGGTAAGGGCGGCACTTACTTTGGTGCCACAGGATGCGGTAAGACCTATACGATGGCATTCCTTGCCCGTCAACTCTCGTTGCGTTGTACAGCAGAAATAGGTTCGCCTACCATACTGATGATTGTTGACCGCGAAGACCTTCAGAAGCAAGGTGCAAAACTCTTTACCAAGAGTACTGAGTTTCTGGGCTTGGGTGAGGTTTCGGTTGTACCCAGCAGAAAAATACTACGGCAAGAACTCTCACTTCGTGATAGTGGCGGTTTCTTTATCTGCACTATCCAGAAGTTCTGCGATAGGAAGGATGACCCGATTGGACTTATCAATGAACGAAGTAACATCATCTGCTTCAGCGATGAAGCACATCGTACACAGATAGAAGGTTCCAAGCGTATTCAGTTCAGCGAGGATGCTGACGAGAATATGCGTGCCATGCTGTCAAAGCCATACGCTAAAGTGCTGCGAGAAGCCTTGCCAAATGCAACGTTCGTAGGCTTTACAGGAACACCTATTGCCGAAACCTATCAAACTTTCGGAGATGAGATTGACCGCTACACGATGGATCAGGCTGTTGCAGATAAGATAACAGTGCCTATCAAGTATCATCCTCGCATAGCCAAAGTGTTGCTGAATCAAGAGAAAGCCAAAGAGATTGAGGCATATTATGCCAAATGCGCTGAAGAAGGCTCAACCAAAGAAGATATTGCAAAGAGCAAGAAGGCCATGAGTTCGTTAGAGATGATTCTTGGCGAACCCGACCGTCTGGAAAAACTTGCCGTTGATATACATGACCACTACGTATCTTCCGTAGCCAACGACCCAGACAGAGTGCAGAAAGCAATGATAGTATGCTCAAACAGGAAGATTGCTTACGACTTGTTGTTGAAGTTCAAGGCACATTATCCTGAATGGTTTGATGAGAGGAAAACACCTGAAGGCGTCAATGCTTCGCCTGAAGAGCTTAAAGAGCTGAAGGAAATGCCGACTATCGCAATGGTAGCCAGCGTGGGAAGCAATGACGCGGCTGATATGTACAATTATCTTGGAGGCGTGAAGAACGACCAACGTTCGGAAGACTTGGATGCAGCTTTCAAACAAGAACGTTCCAATTTCCGCATTGTCATTGTTGTGGATATGTGGATAACGGGTTTCGATGTGGAATGTCTTACCTATATGTATAACGATAAGCCGTTGCAGAAACATTCGTTGATACAGACCATCAGCCGTGCTAACCGCAAATACCCTGGCAAGGAGTATGGCTTGATAGTTGACTATATCGGCATTCGTGACCAGATGTTGGAAGCGAGAAAAATGTATGGTGGCGACAATTCCGTAGCATTAACCGAAGATGATATAGAACAGGCAACTCTCATCTTCCGTGAGTACATGGAGATTCTGAAGGTTTTGTTCAGAAATTATGATCTGACTCCATTTCTGAATCCAGAGACAGACCCAGCAACAAGATACACTCTGTTGGCAAAAGCTGCGGAGTTCGTCTTCTCGTCAAATGAGAATTTCAACTCTGTCAGCAAGGATGGAAAGAAAACAAAGAAAG
>JAEEGI010013126.1_pt1 | contig 17596 bp, 10 predicted proteins | sample 8958751 | NCBI WGS metagenome assembly JAEEGI01 (sample SAMN16246545, study PRJNA631951) | gut metagenome | biome: gut microbiome; feature: rumen; material: KS-attached | host: Bos | place: Iran: Karaj | collected 2018-10 | reverse complement strand
TTCTCTATACGATGGTGCAAAGATAAGCATTTCCTGGCAACCATCCAAAGATTATTCCAAGAAAATCAGTCGTTCAAACTAACATAGCCATTATTGATGAACTACAAAAAAGGTTAGGATTAGCCTTTGATAGTAATAAAAAGAAAGAAGCTGAGCACTATTTGGATTTAAGACACGTTTTGGTTCACAATGATGGTTATCCTGATAGCGACTTTTTGAAAAAACATCCCATCTTTATACTAAAAAGGGAACAAAAGAAGTTGCAGATGACACACATAATTGTACATAATGCATATGAAAAAGTTAACGAACTAATTCTATATGTTGATAATTACTTGATAAATAACAATTTAATTTGATAACTGAATGAAACATTTAACCATTAATATCCTACTCTGCATGTTTATAAGCATGGTCGGAACTAAATCTTTAGCCTATTATAGACATTATAATGATTATACCTGTTGTATTAATGGTATATATTATTATTTATCGGGATCAAATGCAAAAGTGACTTATTGTTATTATGAATACGACACAGACTACTGGGGAAATGTACACATATATGATTACTATGGTTATTCAGGCGATGTTGTTATCCCAGAATCTGTAACATACGGAGGTGCCACTTATATCGTGACAGAAATTGGCTATAATGCATTTAATGGGATGAATGTGACGAGTGTGACTATCCCATGCTCCGTGACCAAAATTTACGGCGGTGCGTTCAAAAGCACTAGTAGTCTGACAAGAGTTGGCATTTCCGATTTGTCGGCTTGGTGTAACATTGAATTTGAAAACGCAAGTTCTAATCCACTTAGTCATGCTCATCTATATTTGAATGACGAAGAAGTAAAAGATCTCATTATTCCCAACTCCGTGAACAATATAGGTGACTATGCGTTCTACTCCTGTACAGGTCTGACGAGCGTGGACATCCCGAATTCTGTGAACAGCATCGGCAGCAATGCGTTCCAAGGCTGCTACGGCTTGACAAATGTGAAGTTGCATTGCAAATCTATCTACAACTGGTTCAGTGAATTGAGTAACATATCAAATGTAATCTTGGGCGAAGAAGTGGAGAGCATTAACAATGGAGCGTTTTGGAAATGTAGTGGCTTGACTAGTGTGATAATCCCGAACTCCGTGACCAGCATCGGCAGTTCTGCGTTTGCTTCTTGTGGAAGATTAGAGAGCGTTATCATTGGCACGGGAGTGCAGAGTATTGGGTTATATGTCTTTGAATACCACAAACCAGCTAAGGTTATCTGGCTGACGAACACCCCGCCGAGTGGGTATGGAAATGCTGCGGGTATGGTGAACTATGTGGCCAATAACCTATACACCAATCTCAACAATAAGGCGGAATATCCTTTCCTAAGTTCTTTATTTGAGGTGGATGGGGTGAAATATGTGCCCGTCGTTCCATCAGAGAGGACTTGTGATGCCATTGACTGCCTTTATGACGAAAGTGCGGCCAATGTCAATATCGGAGAGACGGTATCTTACAGGGGAGTTGAAATGACCGTCAAAGGTGTCCGAAAGTATGCCTGTTATAGAAACCAATATATTAATAATGTGGAGCTGAGCTTCAATGGTGATGTTGAGGATAATGCTTTTTATGGCTGTACCAACATCAGCCAAGTAACAGCCACTAATGGGGGTAATATAGGAGCCTACACTTTCCAAGGCTGCATAGGTCTCAGTCAATTATCAATCAGTAACAACGGCAATATTGGAGCTTCTGCATTCCAAGGAATCACCAGTGAGTTTACGGCGAACATCAATAATAGCGGATACCTTGGCAAAGAGGCTTTCTATGGGAGCACAGGTTTGAAGACATTGCAGGTGGGCAGCAACGTTACCGACATCAACGCCTCAGCCTTCTATGGTTGTTCGGGTTTAACCATTGCACAACTCATGAATAAGGGTTCCATTGGTGCAAGTGCCTTCCAAGGGTGCACGGCAATGACGAGTGCCACACTTGGTGAAGCCGTCACAGGCATTGGTGACAAAACATTTTATGGCTGTTCCTCGCTGCTAAGTATCATCATTCCCAATGCTGTTACCAACTTAGGCCAATATGCTTTCTCAGACTGTTCAATGATGGGCTATGCAGTAATGGGTACAGGCGTGAAGACCATCAGCACCTACGCCTTTTCGGGCTGCACGTCGCTTACCGCCATGCAGATAGGCAGCAATGTGGAAACCATCGCGACATACGCTTTCAACAATTGCAAGTCTCTGCCAGAAATAGAGATCCCCCAGGCAGTGACAGACATCAAGGACAATGTCTTTCAAGGATGTACCAGTCTAAAGAATGTCGTGATGGCCGACCGTACCACCATTCTAAATCTAGGGTACAACAAGACTTCTTCCAACAATGGTAACCCACTGTTCTCTTCGTGTCCACTTGACTCGGTGTATATCGGTGGCAACATCAGCTACAACACGGGCAGCAGTTATGGCTATTCACCTTTCTATCGAAACACCAGCCTTCGCACGGTGGTCATCACCGACAAAGAGACGGAGATCTCGGAGAATGAATTCTATGGTTGCACCAACCTCCAGGATGTGAAGATTGGCGACGGCGTGGAGAGCTTCGGCAACTGGGCGTTCTCAGGCTGTAGCAGCCTGAAGCATCTATCATTTGGCACCAACGTGGCAAAAATAGGGAAAGAGGCGTTCAGCGACTGTACATCAGTGACACAGATTGTCAGTCGTGCCCAGCAGCCGCCCGTCTGCGGCACACAGGCCCTTGACGACATCAACAAATGGGACTGCACACTGTTGGTGCCCGCTGAGAGCATTAACGCTTATCGCGCCGCCGACCAGTGGAAGGAATTCTTCTTCATGGAAGAATACGACACCGGCGTTGCCCGTATTGCGTCAGAGACACAGGAGGGAGCGAAATACTACTCGCCAGAAGGCAAGCCGCTCGACAGGCCTCAGAGGGGTCTGAACATCGTGGTGATGCAGAACGGCACGGTGCGGAAAGTCTTCGTGAAGTAGCAAAGAGCTAAGCAATCCCCACCTTTGTTCACCACGGGAGCGCGGGCCACACTACCCCTGCTCCCGTGGTGAACTGATTATAAATGGCGTAGGCATCAGATAGGAGCCAGCCATTATGGCTGGAATAAGCGCGGCGTGGCAATAAGCTGGCTCAGCAGGTCAATGGCATCGTCAAGATAGCTCAATGAGCGCGAAGTTTTTCGTTTTGCTCATGGAAACTCCTCCGTCTCGGCAAAAAAAAGGAACAGTTCCTTTGTTTTGCTCTCGACTTTTCGTCGCTCGACGCTTGCGTCGCTTGCTTTTTGCAAGAACTTTGCGACAAAGTCGCTAACTTACTCCGTCTCGGAAGAAAAAACTAACAGTTTGTTTTGTTTTTCTCTCGACTTTTCGTAACTTTGGCTTCGCCGAAGTTACTAGTACTCGGAAATGAAAAGAAAAGCGGGCTTTCTTTTGCATTTCCCTCGTTTTTTCGTAACTTTGCACCGTGATTCTGATTGTGCGATGAAAGAATTCCTGCAAGTGCTGAGGCGATTCGTGCCTCCTTATAAGAAATACTTGGTGCTGTCGGTGCTGTTCAACATTCTGTCGGCACTGCTCAACATCTTCTCGTTTGCCGCCCTCATCCCCATCCTGCAGATACTGTTCCAAACGGGCGACGCCGAGGCAGCCACCACTTGGATGGCCTGGGACTGGGGCAATATTCAAGTCGTGCTGATGAACAACCTGAACTACATGGTGAACCAGCTCATCGCCAACTTCGGACAGACGACGACGCTGCTCTTCATTGGTATTTTCCTGGCGGTGACCACGGCGATGAAGACGGGCGCCTACTTCGCCTCGTCGGCCACCATCATCCCCATCCGCACGGGCGTGGTGCGCGACATCCGCAACCAACTCTACCAGAAAATCACCTCGCTGCCGCTGGGTTTCTTCAGCGAGGAGCGCAAGGGCGACATCATCGCCCGCATGAGCGGCGACGTGCAGGAGGTGGAGTCGAGCATCATGTCGAGCCTCGACATGCTGTTCAAGAACCCCATCCTCATCGTGGTCTACTTCGGCACGCTGCTCTTCGTGTCGTGGCAGCTCACGCTGTTCACCATCGTCTTCGTGCCCATCTTCGGCTGGTTCATGGGCATCGTCGGCCGCAAGCTGAAGAAGCGCAGCATCAAGGCGCAGGCACTGTGGAGCGACACGATGAGCCAGGTCGAGGAGACACTGGGCGGCCTTCGCATCATCAAGGCCTTCTGTGCCGAGGAGAAGATGAACACCCGCTTCGACCGCATCAACAGCGCCTACCGCAACGACATCATGCGCGTGAACATCCGCCAGTCGATGGCCCACCCCATGTCGGAGTTCCTCGGTACGGTGATGATCATCATCGTGCTGTGGTTCGGCGGCATCCTCGTGCTCAACAACCAGACCATCACCGGCCCGACGTTCATCTACTACATGGTCATCCTCTACAGCATCATCCAGCCGCTGAAGGACTTCTCGAAGGCGGGCTACAACATCCCGAAGGGTCTGGCCTCGATGGAGCGCATCGACAAGATTCTGAAGGCCGAGAACACCATCAGAGAGTCAGCCCACCCGCGCCACATAGCCAGCTTCGAGCGCCAGATAGAGTTCCGCAACGTCTCGTTCAAGTATGGCGAGCAGTGGGTGCTGCGGGGCATCAACCTCACCATCCCGAAGGGCAAGACCATCGCCCTCGTGGGACAGTCGGGCTCAGGCAAGTCGACGCTCGTCGACCTGATTCCCCGCTACTACGACGTGCAGGAGGGCGAGGTGCTCATCGACGGCTTCAACGTCAAGGAGCTCGGCATCCACGATCTGCGGCAGCTCATCGGCAACGTCAACCAGGAGGCCATCCTCTTCAACGACTCGTTCCGCAACAACATCTCGTTCGGCGTCGACAATGCCACCGACGAGCAGATAGCCGAGGCCTCACGCATAGCCAATGCCTACGACTTCATCATGGCCTCCGAGCATCAGTTCGACACCAACATCGGCGACCGCGGCGGGCGCCTCTCGGGCGGTCAGCGCCAGCGTGTGAGCATCGCCCGTGCCATTTTGAAGAATCCGCCCATCCTCATCCTCGACGAGGCCACCTCGGCCCTCGACACCGAGAGCGAGCGGCTGGTGCAGGACGCCCTTGAGCGGCTGATGAAGACGCGCACCACGGTAGCCATCGCCCACCGTCTGTCGACCATCCGCAATGCCGACGAGATCTGCGTGCTCCACGACGGCCGCATCGTCGAGCGCGGCACCCACGACGAGCTGCTGGCCTTCGACGGCTATTACAAGAAGCTCCACGATATGCAGCAAGTATGAGACCAAGCGTGTTGTATCTCGTCAAGTCCTATCTCTGGACGGTGGTGGTGTTCATCATCGGCAAGCTGGGGTTCATGCTCTCCTGCGGCCACGGCCTGTCGGCTGCCGACGTCGGGCAGGTCATCGCCCACGGCCTGTCGCTCGACCTCTCCACGGCGCTCTATTTCCTCATCGTGCCGTTCCTTGTCACGATGGTCAGCGTGTGGTGGGACAACGGTCGCGTGCTGCGGCCGCTGCTCGCCGTCTACTGGGCCGTCGTCGCCCTGGCCTTTGCCCTGGCCTTCGTGGCCGACACCAGTCTCTACCCCTTCTGGGGCTTCAAGCTCGACGCCTCGTGCCTGCAGTACCTGTCGACACCCGGCGAGGCTGCGGCCAGCGTCTCCACGGGCTATCTCCTCATGCGCCTCCTGGCGCTCATCGTTCTGACCGCTGTCATCTTCTGGGGCTACCCGCGGTTTCCGAAGCCCACGGTCCGCAGGCAGCGCGTGGCCGAGACCGTGTTCTACCTGCTCTGCATCGCACCGATGGTCATCGGCATTCGCGGCGGCATCGGTGAGTCGACCACCAACATCGGCCAGGTGTACTACTCGCAGAACCAGTTCCTGAACCACTCGGCCGTCAACCCCGTGTTCAACTTCCTCTACTCGCTCGACCACCGGCTGGGCACCGACAACGCCTACCAGTTTATGGAGCAGTCGGCGTGCGACCGTCTGCTCGAGGGTGTCTACACCACCGAGAGCCTTGATATCGACACGCTGCTCACCACGCAGCGCCCCGACGTCGTCATCATCCTCCTCGAGAGCTGCGGCGAGCAGTTCGCCCCGGTGATGCCCCGCCTGCAGCAGCTGAAGCAGGAGGGCATCTGGTTCAGCCAGTGCTACGGCAACTCATGGCGCACCGACCGCGGCACCGTCTGCACGCTGAGCGGCTACCCCTCGTTCCCGTCGCTGTCGGTGATGAAGATGCCCGACAAGAGCCGCTCGCTGCCCAGCATCGCCCTGACGCTGCAGCACGTGGGCTACCAGACGTCGTTCCTTTACGGCGGCGACATCAACTTCACCAACATGCGCAGCTACCTCATTGCCACCGGCTGGGAGACGCTGACATGGAAGAACGACTACTCGCGCGACGAGCAGCGCACCTCGGAATGGGGCGTCAGAGACGACATCACCTTCCAGACGCTCTACCGCCAGATCACCGCGCCGCGCAGCCGGCGGGCCCTCTTCGGCTACTCCACGCTCAGCAGCCACGAGCCGTGGGACGTGCCCTTGAAGCGCCACGACGACGAGGTGCTCAATGCCTTCAGCTATCTTGACGACTGCTTAGGCAACTTCATCGACAGTCTGAAGCAGACGCCGCAGTGGCAGGACCTGCTCATCGTCCTCGTCGCCGACCACAGCATCAACTACGGCGACGCCGACGAGCAGCGCCAGCCCCTGCTGCGCAACCACATCCCCCTGCTCATGGTGGGCGGAGCCGTCCGTGCGCCGCGCACCATCGAGACGCTGTGCAACCAGACCGACATCTGCGCCACGCTGCTGGGCCAGCTCGGTCTGCCCCACGCCGACTTCCGCTTCAGCCGCGACGTGCTCTCCAGCAGCTACCGTCACCCCACCGCCGTCCACAACTACAACAACGCCCAGTTGGTCATCGACTCAACGGGGTATATCCTCTACGACTACGACGCCAGCCACCTTGCCGCCAGCAGCGGCCCCGACAGCGAGCGGCTGCTGCGCCTCAGCCACGCCATTCTCCAGACCACCACCGACGACCTCATCAACCGATAGTCATGAAGCAACTCACCTACCGCCTGCTCTACGGCTTCACCTACGCCGTGTCGCTGCTGCCCTTCTGGCTGCTCTACCTCATAGCCGACTTCTTCTTCCTGCTCGTCTATTTTATAATAAGGTACAGGCGCAAGATTGTATGGAAGAACCTGTCGACGTCGTTCCCTGAGAAGAGCGAGGCCGAGCTGCGGCAGATCAGCCGCCAGTTCTACCGCTGGCTCTGCGACTACTTCGTCGAGACCGTCAAGCTGCTCAGCATCAGCAATGAGCGGCTGCTGCGCCGCATCGAGTTCCGCGGCGTCGAGCAGCTTGAGGAGTGCTTCGACCGCGGTCAGGACTGCGCTGCTATTCTTGGCCACTACTGCAACTGGGAGTGGCTGTCGGCCACGGGGCTCGCCTTCCACCGCTATCCCGAGGCCGTGATGGGGCTCATCTACCACCCGCTCTACAACGACGCCTTCGACCGCCTGTTCATCGACATACGCAAGGCCCACGGCGGCGACTGCATACCGAAGAAGGACATCCTGCGCCATCTGCTCACCTACCGCCGCGACGGCCGCCGCTCGCTCTTCGGCTATATCAGCGACCAGTCGCCCCGCTGGAAGGACATCCACCTCTTCCTGCCCTTCCTCAACCACGAGACGCCCGTCTTCACCGGCGGCGAGCGCATCATGCGCAAGGTGAACAACGCCGTGTTCTACGTCGACATGGAGCGCCCCTGCCGCGGCCGCTATGTCTGCACCTTCCGGCTCGTCACCCTCGAGCCCGCCTCGCTGCCCGACAACGAGGTGACCGTCCGCTTCTTCCAGATGCTCGAGACGTCCATCCGCCGCCAGCCGGCGTTCTACCTGTGGACGCACAACCGCTGGAAGCGCACCAAAGAAGAGTTCGACAAAGTCTACGACCTCGTCAACGGCCGCACCATTCCTAAAGTTCAAGGAGTCTATGGAAGTTAAGCATATCCTCGTCATCCGTTTCCGGCAGATGGGCGACGCCGTCCTGGCCACGCCGCTGCTCAGCACCCTGCGCCGTGCCTACCCCGATGCGCAGATCGACTTCGTGCTCAACGCGCGCATCGCCCCGCTGTTTGAGGGCCATCCCGCCGTCAGCCGCATCATCACCTTCACCGACGACGAGCGCCACCATGCGCTGACGTACTTGAAGAAGGTGTGGCAGACCGTGCGCCGCACGCGCTACGACGTCATCATCGACATGCGCTCCACCGTCAACACCATGCTCTTTGCCCTGTTCTCGCCGCTGACGCCCTATCGCATCGGCGTCAGCAAGCCCTACACGCGCTTCGTCTTCAACCACCGCTTCCCCGGCTGCGAGGCCGACGAGCGCATGACCGACCACAACCTGTCGATGCTCACCCCGCTGGGCAGCCTGCCCGTCGACAGCCGCCTGTCGCTCCACATCACCGAGGCCGAGATAGCCGACTTCCGCCAGTATATGCGGCGCCAGGGCATCGACTTCAGCCGTCCCGTCATGCTGGCAGGCGTCACCGCCAAGCTCGAGAGCAAGACGTGGGCCGAGGACCGCATGGTCGAGGTGCTGCGCCGCTTCCTCGCCGCCCGCCCCGACGTGCAGGTCATCTTCAACTACGCCCCCGGTCGCGAGGCTGAGAACGTCCGCCGCATGTACGATGCCCTTGGTGAGCCGCCCGCCGTCTTCATCAACATCGAGGCCGGCAGCATGCGCCAGTTGGCTGCTATGGCTGCCAACTGCACCTTCTACTTCGGCAACGAGGGCGGTGCGCGCCACATCGTCCAGGCCATGGGCCGTCCGTCGCTCGTCGTCTGTTCGCCGATGGCCAGCAAGACCACGTGGCTGCCTGAGTGCGACGAGCCCTTGACGCGCGGCATTGCGCCCTCCGACGTCGACCCCCGTGCCGCCCGCCTCGACTACGCCGCCCAGTATGCCCTCATCAGCACCGACCGCGTATGGGCCGCGCTGCAGCAGTTCTGTTCACAAATCCTTTCCGACTGACTATGAAGACCGTAGTAGTAGACTTCTCCAACCTCGACGACATGAGCGGCTTCGGCGAGATAGCCCGCAACTATTGTCCGCGCCTGGCCGCCGCCGACGTGCCCGACCTGCATTTCATCTTCATCCTGCCCGAGCGCCACTGCGGGGCTTTCGGCAGCCATATCGACTACGTGTCGCACGAGCACCTGAAGCGCGACCTCCAGCCCTTCCGCCGCCAGATCAGCCTCTGGCACGCCACCCACCAGCAGTTCGACTACCGCCTGCGGGGCAGGGGCATCGTCCAGCTGCTCACCGTCCACGACCTGAACTATCTGCACGAGAAGCACGGCATCCACCTGCTGCGCCACCAGATCGAGATGCCCTGGCTCATCCGCCGCAGCGACGCCGTGACCGTCATCTCCGAGTACGTCAAGCACGACGTCGAGGCCCACATCCCCTTCCTCAACAAGCCGCTGACGGTCATCTACAACGGCATTGCCGACATTGAGCGGGGCGCCCAGAGCCGACCGTCGTTCGCCGCCGAGGCCGACCGCTTCTTCCTCTGCATCGGTCAGGTGCGCGAGAAGAAGAACATCCACACCCTGCTGCCCATGATGCAGCACTTCCCCGCCCACCGCCTCTTCGTCTGCGGCGCCAACCACTGGGCCTACGCCGACCGCCTGCGCAGCATGATTGTCCCCGCCGACCGCGACCGCATCCTGCTGACGGGCAAGATCAGCGACGACGAGAAGCGCTGGCTCTACGCCCACGCCGAGGCCCTGCTCTTCCCCAGCCGTCTCGAGGGCTTCGGCATCCCCGTTCTCGAGGCCATGCGCTTCGGCACGAAGGTCTTCTCTTCGCGCTACAGCTGTCTGCCCGAGATCTGCTCCGTCCACGCCTCCTACTGGGACAGCTACGAGCCCGAGGCCATGGCGCGCGTCGTCCGTGAGGGGTTGTCCGACTGGTCGCGCCAGGGAGCTGCCGCCGAGGCCGCAAAGGCCTATTCGCAGTCGTTCAACTACGACCGCTACACGCGCGAGTATGTGGCGCTCTACCGCCGCCTGCTCGGGGTTTGAGTTGAGGAGATGAGGAGTAAGGAGTTGAGGAGTTGAGGAAATCTACTTTACCTCCACAACTCCTTACTCCTCATCTCCTTACTCAACTTGCAAAAGTTGAGTTAAAGCTTAATCTTCCTGTTCTCGAATTTCTCCAGCAGCCGCAGCGCCCTGTCGGCCGTCTGTTGCTCGTCCCACTGCCGCAGTCTTGCGTAGCTGCGCACCAGGTATTCGTAGAGGTCGCGCCGGTGCGTCGTCCTCACCATGTTCTGCAGACATGTCTCGTCGTCGGGCATGCCGTCGGTGAAGTGGCTGCGGTTAATGTCGATCATCGTAAAGTGGTACTGTCCGTCGTGCTCCGTGCAGAGGAAGTTCGAGAGGTTCAGGTCGCCGTGCAGCACGCCTCGGCTGTGCATCGTCAGGATCTGCCGCGCCACGGCGTCGGCCAGCTCGTGGCTGAAGTCCCTCACCTCGCGCAGCAGCAGGTGCAGCTCCGTTCCCGGTGCCTCCAGGCTGACGAAGTAGCCCGTCCTGAACAGCCGCCCGCTGCCCGTCTCTATGTAGGCCACCTCGCGGGGCGTGTCGATGCCCCTCCGGCGGAACTCCTGCGCAAAGAGGTAGGCGCGCGCCGCCTTCGTCTTCCTGAAGAATGTGTAGACCACGCGCTGCAGGGCGTTCACCGGCTTGTAGCGCTTCACGACGAACACCTGTCCGCGGTCCGTGAAGCGGCGTATCTGGTTGCGCTGATCGTAGATGGTCTCGCCCTGTCCGTCGGCAAAGGCGTCGGGCAGAGCGCTGATGAAGTCGGCGTGGCTTCTGAAGTCGTCGGCCACCACCGTCTTCAGCGTCCTATTTGAACACCCGCTTGTCATCGTAGTCGTGGTACGACAGGTTGAAGTTCACGTAGTCGAATCCGTGTATGCGGCGGTCGTTCTCGGGCGGCAGCTTCATATAGTCGCCGAAGAGCCGCGTCAGGTACTCGTGGGGATGCTCCACGCCCATCAGCTCGTGGCCCTCAAACATGATCGGCGTTGGCGTGCCCATCACCTCGCGGGGCATCGTGCTGCGGTCGCCCGTGTCGTAGTCAGCTATCAGGGGTGCCGTCTCGTAGTCGTAGGCCGACTGAATGCGCTTCTGCAGCCGCTGCAGCGTCACGTTCTTCACCGTGGCCTGCAGCAGTCGTGGCAGCCACGACGTGTATCCGTGGCCCCGCTTGTAGGGGTCGCGGCTGCGCAGGTATACCCAGTTCTTCACCAGGTGCACCAGTCCGATGCGCAGCTTGCGGCGCCAGCGCTGGCGGGGAATGCCGTCGATGGGGCAAATGTCCACGTAGACGCCGCCTATCTGGTTCAGCGACCACCGTTCAATCAGCGTCGTGCTGCCGTCAATAAACTTCACCAGCGCGCTCGTGCAGTTCTCGTCGCGCTCGAAAGTCTGCAGCTCGAAGGGCTTCGGTATCCACTCGTCGGCGTGCGCAATCAGTTTCTCCACGTCGGGCCGCGGCATGGCAATGTCGGCATCGTCGTCCCAGGGAATGAATCCCCCGTGTCTGACGGCTCCGAGCATCGTGCCGTCCGAGATCCAGTAGCGCAGCCCGTGCTCCCGGCACACCTTGTCCACCGCCACCAGTACATTCAGTATCGAGCGGTGAATGTCCTCAATTTTGTAATCTGCCATCGTCTTTTGCTAAATTTGCGGCAAAGATACACAATTATTTTGAATTCCCACATCTTTTTCGTACCTTTGTGGCGAAAAATTGCAAAATCTTATGATAGGATTGTCGAAACCAGAGACAGGTCCCGACGGCCCACTCCTCGTCGGCTACGATGCCAAGCGCATCGTGCGCAACGCCACCGGACTGGGCAGCTACGGCCGCACCCTCGTCCGCGACCTCGCCGCCCTCCCCGGCCTCGAGCTCCATCTCTACGCCCCCGACGAGGGCCGTCCCGACCTCCGCGCGCAGATCCCCTCGTCGCCCCGTGTCACCCTCCACACCCCCGTTCCCCCTCGGGGCCGTCTCCGCGGAGCCTACTGGCGCAACCGCGCCATCGTCGCCGACCTCGTCCGCGACGGCATCCAGGTCTACCACGGTCTCTCCGGCGAGCTGCCCAGAGGAATCACTCTGAGCGGCGTGCGCAGCGTTGTCACCATCCACGACCTCATCTTCCTCCGCCACCCCGAGTACTACAGCTGGTTCGACGCCCGCATCTACGCCTGGAAGTTCCGCATCGCCTGTCGCGAGGCCGACCGCATCATCGCCATCAGCGAGCGCACCCGTCAGGACATCATCGAGCTCGGCGGCGTCAGCCCCGACCGCATCGACCTCATCTACCAGAGCTGTTCCCCCCGCTTCGCCGCCGACCTGTCACCCGCTGCCGCCGCCGACGTCCGCAGCCGCTACGCCCTGCCTCAGCGGTTCGTCCTCTCCGTCGGCACCATCGAGCCCCGCAAGAACATCCACCAGGCCGTCCAGGCCCTGCCCTATCTCCCCGCCGATGTCCATCTCGTCGCCGTCGGCCGAGCCACCCCCTACTCCCGGAGCGTCCTCCGAGCCGCCGACCGCGCCGGTCTCACGCCGCGCGTCCATTTCCTCCACGGCGTCCCCGATGCCGACCTCCAAGCCCTCTACCGCCTTGCCGATGTCTTCGTCTATCCCTCCCGTTACGAGGGGTTCGGCATACCCGTCATCGAGGCCATCCACAGCGGACTCCCCGTCGTCGCCGCCACCGGTTCCTGTCTTGAGGAAGCGGGCGGTCCTGACAGTCTCTATGTCTCCCCCGACAGTCCCCGCGACCTCGCCGTCGCCGTCTCCCGCGTGCTCAGAGGAAATCCTGAGCGCGAAGCCCGCATCGCCCGCAGCCGCGACTACGTCCGCCGTTTCGAGGGCCTCGATGTCGCCTCGCAGGTCGCCGACGTCTACCGCCACCTCCTAGAAACGCCAGCGCAGCTGGAAGGACAGGTCGGTCATTGATGAACTATTGATTTCCTGCAGACCGCTGCCAATGGTGCTGCGGTCAAAGTAGTGTGTATATCCGGCCTTGGCCGTGAGTGTGAGTTGCTTGCCGGCGTAGACATTGGTCATCAGGGCAAGGCGGAGGCCTTCGCCGAAATAAGCTGGAAAGGAGAAGGCATAGAGCGGTCCCCGCTCATAGACATAGAGACGCGCCTCGTAGCTGTCGGTGCAGAAGTAGCCGCCATTGAGGCTGAGCTTCAGCCGGTGCCACTGTCCGTTGAGGGCCTGGCTGAGCATATAGCCCCACTCGCGCTGACTGCTGCCGGTGCTGACGACGTCGGCCTGCGTGATGGTGCCCAGGCTGCCGCCGTTCCAGTCGAGGGCCAGTCGGGCGCGGTGCTCGATGTAGTTGTCGAGTGCCTGTTTAGCGTCATCGTCTTTCTGTCGGAGGTGGAGCCTATAGCGGCCGCTGACCGTCCAGTCGCCGCGGGTATAGGATGCTGAGAGCAGGTTGTCCCAGGCGTGGGAGGCCTGCGACACCTGATAGCGCGGCCAGGGGAAGTAGGCGTAGTCTGTATAGGCTTGCAACTGCAAGCCGGGCGACGGTCTCCACACGGCGCCGAGGTAAACGCCGCTCTCGTTCTGGACGTGGCCGCCCTCAGACACGGTGCGGGCGTAGAGGGCGGTGTAGCGGTAGCTGAAGAAGCGCTGCAGCAGCATGAGGGTAAGACCGTCGGCTGCCTGCACACTGAGGCTGTTGAGCGTTGCCAGGGCTCCGTCGCGGTTGACTGCCGTCTCGCCGCTGAGGGCGAAGCGGGGGTGAAGGTAGCCATAGTCGGCGCTGACGTTCACGAAGTCGCTACCCTGGGCGGTGTGTCGCCGGTAGAGCGTGGCGGTGTTAGGTTGCAGCTGGCGGTCGAGGTGAGTATAGAGGGCTGTGGCACCGGCGTGGAGTCCGCCGTAGCGGCAGGCGACGCGGACGAGGGCGTCGGCAGCGTGCGTATTGTTCTTCCTCTCCATCTCCGCCGGCGTGCGGTGGTAACCGTCTACATCGATGGTCCGGGCCGAGCCGTCGCCGTTGAGCGTGGCGTCGAGGGCGCGGTAGGAGAGTGCGCTGGTCAGCTGCCAGTAGGGCGACAGGCTGAGGGTGGCGGCGGCGCCCTGCATGTAGCCCGACTGCGTGCGCGACGAGTGCGGGCGGACGGTGCTGGTGTTGCACCCCAGCTGCTGGAGCATGGCGAGCTTGCCCAGACTGAAGCTGTTGTTGACGACGAGTCCCATGCCTGCCGACAGTTTGTATTTGCCGACGACGACATTCTCGATACACCCCAGTCGCCTTACTTGCAAGTAGTACGAGTAGAAATCGTAGCCCGCCTTGTTGCGGTCGGCGAAGAACGGCTCGCCGGCATCCTGTGCCCCGACGACGCCCATCCTGACATGATCCCTGTAGGCGTACTGGTAACGGAGCCAGTGGCGGTAGGGGTAGCCGAGATAGCCGTTGCGGTCGCCCTTCCGCTTATATAGTGGCAGGCTGAGACTGCCCATGAGCTCGTTCTGCCCGTGCTGGAGGATGTCGTCGAGGGCGGGAAACTGCGACGCGCGCTCGTCATCGACGTAGGCGAAGTGGCGCAGCAGTTCGGTCTGGGTGTAGTCCAGCTGCCGGATCATCTTCAGCTCGTTGATGGACTTCATCGGGCCGTAGTGGTAGAGATAGTCCATGAGGGCCTCCACCTGCAGTGCGGAGAGGAAGGGGAGCGCCTCGAGCTGCTCGCGCGAGGCAGTGTTGAGGTTCAGCGGCTGTTCCTCGAGTTGGCAGAGCATGTCGTAGGTATCCTCCCAGTCGTCGGCCTCGACGTCGTCGGCGGTCAGCGTCTCGGTGAGCAGCTGTTCCCACGGGCGCTGGTTCTGGGCGCCGGTGGCGAGCACGAGCAGCAGGAGCAGGGTGGCGGTGAATACTCTCACGGCTTACCGCAGTATGTCGCTGATGATGGCGACGGCGTCGTCGACAGCTATGGTGCCGTCGGCATTGGCATCGGCGGCGTCGGCATTGAAGGGTTGGGGCTGCAGGCCGAGGAGGTAGGCGACGACGGTCTGGACGTCGGCAGGCTCGAGGCGGCCGTTGCCGTCGGCATCGCCGAAGAGGAGGAGGGTGGTGAGTCGGACGTTGTCGAAGCCGATGATCTTCTCGGTGCCGTTGTTGTTGTGCATGGCGACGAGGGCGACGGTGGTGGAGGAGCGTCCGTCGCTCTGGAAGGTGACGCTCATCTGCTGCCACTGCTCAAGGTTTTCGACGGTGGGCGCTTGCTCGGTGGAGCCATCCTGGGTGATGGCCTGGAGGTAGGCATCGCCGCCCAGTCCGCTCTTCCAGACGTCGGCGGTGAGGGCGTAGCGGCCTGCGGGGAGGAGGAGCTCCTGTCGGAGGGTGATGGTGGAGGCGCCCCAGTTCTGGCGTACCCAGTAGGTCTGCTTACTGTCGGAGGACGGGCTGGGGCGTGATTCGAAAAAACGGTCGAAGAAGAGGTCGCCGGCCTTGAGGGCGGAGAGGTCGTTCTCGTTGCGCCCGACGTAGTCGATGGTCCATCCCTGGGGGAGGTAGATGGCGCGGTCGGCGGTGACGCCGCTGCCGGGCATGGGGGCGTAGGTGCCCTCGAAGTCGGGGTTCTGGAGGGTGGCGGGCAGGTTGGCGTTGAGCTCTGCTTTTATTGCGTCCCGCGTCTTTGCTACTATCTGCTGTACCTCGAGGGGTGTGGCTACGGCGTCGTAGGTGCTGACGCTGAGGCAGGTGTGGTTGAAGCCGTCGCCACGGACGCTGATATGGCTGACGTCGAGGTCGGTGACGGGGATGACCTGGTCGACGAGGCCGTTACGGTAGGCGGTGAGGGTGTGGCCGTCGTAGGTGAGGGTGAGCACCCAGGTGGTGAGCTTGGTGGGGTGGTTGTCGCCATTGGTGCCATTGGAGCCGCTGGCCCAGGCATCGCTGGTGAGCAGGCGGTTCTGGCTGCGGTAGGTGGTGCCGGCGACGGTGAGCTCGGGGTACTGCGAGGAGGCGTTGAGCGTGTAGGCGAACGCTCCGTCGGCGGACTTGAGGAGGGGACCCTCGTAGTTGGCGCTGTTCATGGAGAAGGCGACGCTGAGCGTCTGGCCGGCCTTGAGGCAGACGCAGTCGGTGGCGGCATCGTGCAGGCTGCGCACGGTCTCAGTCCAGTCGCAGTCGGCGAGGATGGCGGTGGGGTAGCCCTTGGGGAAGCTCTTGTTGACCATCCAGTAGTAGTAGTCGCCCTGCATCCAGACGAGGCGGAGGGGGGAGCCGTTGGAGCCTGGGATGACGTAGGGGCGGGCGTTGCCCTTCGGGGAGTTGAAGGTGAGCTGCTGGGAGGCGGCGACGTTGCCCTGATCGTCGATGGTGTAGCGCCAGATTTCGTTGACGCCGTCCTTGTTGTACTGGCCGTCGGTGGTGGGGATGCTGAGGTAGAGGTGGTTGATATTGTCGGGGTCAAGGGCCATGCCGCCGCTGTAGCAGCGCTCGGTGGAGTTCCAGTTGTGGTGGAAGGCGTGGCCGCCGTACTGCACCCAGGTGTTCTTCCACTCCGAGCCGTTCCAGCGGGCGTACCAGTAGACGTGGGTGGTCTTGGCATCGTCGATGTGGGGATAGGCGATGACGGGGTGCTCGTCCTTGTCGAGGGCTATCTGCCACACCCAGTTGCGGATGTTGGCCGTGCGGTCGACGATGGTGGCGGGGTAGCTGTTGGCGTAGCTATCGCTCTTGTTGACGTTGAACACGCCGTCGTTGATGACGGAGAGCTGACGGCCATTCAGGTCACGCAGGATGGGGCCACGGCCGTTGTTGATGTCGATGACGTTGAAGTAGAGCCAGTCGGGCTGCTCGTTGTCGGGGTGGCCGGTGGTGTAGCTGACGTAGATCTTGTCACGGCCGTTGGACTGGTACTTGGCGTAGGGGCGGGCTCCGGTGGACTGGACGATCTGCTTGGGGCCGAAGTCGAAGCGGCAGTTGTCGTCGGCATCGGGCATGGTGAGGCGGGCGATGGTGGGGTGCCAGTTGATGCCTCGCCAGCAGAGGTAGATGTGGTCGGGGTCGTCAGTGAGGATGAAGGGCGAGGGGTAGGTGGTGTTGTTGGCTGTGGCCAGGTACTTCTCGTCGCCGAGGGCGGTGATGTCGCCGGGCTTCTGGGATATGCGGTACCAGATCTTAGCTTCGTCAGTATGGCGGGTGTAGAAGATCATGACGCGCTCGTCGGGGAGGACGAGGAAGGTGGGGTTGTTGTGGTCGTCGGGCTGGAAGTAGGAGCGCACGAGGACGTCGGTCTTGCGGTGGGTGAGCCAGTCGTACTGGGTGGCCTTGACGTTGCCGTGGACGTCGATGTAGCCGATGTAGGTGGCGTTAATGGTGCCGGCGGCGTTCTGGTAGTGGAGGGCGCGGGGGTCGGCAAACCAGCACCAGGCGCCTTCGTCGGCGACGACGGTGGAGGCGG
>JAEEGI010013120.1_pt1 | contig 17602 bp, 20 predicted proteins | sample 8958751 | NCBI WGS metagenome assembly JAEEGI01 (sample SAMN16246545, study PRJNA631951) | gut metagenome | biome: gut microbiome; feature: rumen; material: KS-attached | host: Bos | place: Iran: Karaj | collected 2018-10 | reverse complement strand
GGAGGCTTTGAATGGACATGACGACTACAACTTTTAAAAGAATCTGTCAGATAGTAGTATTTACCGGAGTAGTATTTTTTATAATATTGAACTACAGGGCTATTGGGGCGATAATTGCCTTTGTCTGGGGAATTCTGTTGCCCTTTGTGATAGGGGCAATAATTGCTTTTATAATTAATATCCCCATGAGAGCTATAGAGGAAAAATGGTTCAAAAAGTGGAAGGGCAAGAAATTTGTAAGACCGGTTTCTTTGATTGTTACGATAGTTCTTGTGCTTTTGGTGATCAGTTGTGTGATCATGGTTGTGGTCCCACAGCTTGGGACAACTGCAAATCAGCTTGTAAAGGCCATGAATACTTCACTTCCACAGTTGCAGGCCTATGCTGAGAATTTCTTTTCAGGTAATAAAGAGATTCAGGCTCAGATAGAATCCCTGGATATAAATGCTGACAGTGTTATTTCTGCTGTAACTTCATTTTTAAAGAGCGGAGTGGGCAGTGCTTTTGGCAGTGCGTTTTCTGCTGCAAAGGCTGCGTTGTCTATGATGGCTTCGGTGGCTATAGGCGTAGTTTTTGCCTGCTATATACTTATGCAAAAAGAAAATCTGTACAGACAGGTGCAGATGCTTATTATTGCGTTGTTTCCTGAGAAGATCCGCGGCAAAATAAACTATGTAGCCAGGAAATTTTCAGATACATTCTCAAGCTTTATTTCATGCCAGTGTCTTGAGGCGTGTATTCTCGGCGCAATGTTTCTAATAGTTCTTTTGATTACAAGACTTCCATATGCATTTTTGATCAGTATTTTAATTGCCTTTACGGCTCTTATTCCTGTGGTGGGCGCATTTATAGGATGTGCGGTTGGAGCGTTTCTTATACTTATGGACAGTCCGGAAAAAGCGCTTTTGTTTATTGTAATATTCCTGATACTTCAGCAAATTGAAGGAAATCTGATATATCCTAAGGTTGTTGGTGGTAGTGTGGGACTTCCATCTATGTGGGTTCTTTTTGCAGTTACTGTTGGATCCAGCCTTATGGGTGTAGCAGGAATGCTGTTTTTTATTCCGCTTACCTCGGTAATATATTCTCTTATCAAAGAGTGGACCTACAAGAGGCTTAAAGATAAAAGTGTAGAGTAGTAGTAAGACTAAAAGATATTAACTAATTATCCTTGGATTCAGCGTCAGTCTCAACCTTTTTTATATCTTCTGACTGGTCGATGGTCAGGTCAAAGCCGTTAAACATTTCGTTTTCAGGAAGGAGCATTTCAAAACCGTCTGTATAGTCAAGCTTTGCTGTAGCATTGTCAAAGGAAAGCCCAAGGACATGACCTCCGTAGAGCTTGTCGCCAGAAATGAAGTGAAGGTGCCAGCCTGTGGCGTTGAGGCTGTCCATGTAAGGCGGGCAGTATAGGGCAACTACAGTGCCTTCGATGTTTTCGTAGTCAAAGAAGGTCTGGTCGGTTTCAAGGACCTTGGCAAGGGGCTGGTAGGGCTCTTTCTGAGCATGCTCGCTCCGAACGTTCATTGTGGTAAAATCCCCGTCTATGCGGACCATATAGAACCTGTTTACACCAAGCTCTTTTACCTTGTTATCAAGAAGAGCTTTAAGCTCATCGATATCAGCTACAGCTCCAATCTCAAGGACTTCGTCCTCATCAAAGAATGTGACATTGGAAAATGGGATCAGCTCATCGTTTCCTACTGTTTCGACGCTTCCGTCGGCAGCGGCCCTGTAGACAACGCCGTCTAAAGCGATGAGCTCGCCGTTTAGACCATCAAAGGTCCCGATCCCAATGTCGCCTCTTTTCATAAGTTCGGAAACAGGAACGCTTCCGTGGTAATCTCCAAAGGTAAGGCCCTGCAGGAGTGAAACCTGAAACAGTGTATCCCTTTGGCCTTCATCCTCAGGGCCTTTGTTTATTTCTCTTTGCCTGGACCAGGCTCCACACCCTGTAATGCTAACAAAAATCATGGCAGCAGCACAGATATTTCCAATGATAAATCTGATTTTTTTCATAACTTTTACCCTCTTTAGTTAGTGGTATTAGTGGATAAGTCCGTCTTTTGCCATCTGCATGAGCATGTCAGCTCCTGCCATTGACATGGCAAACAGGGTGGTGATGAAAAGAAGTGTTACCGCCGGCTTGTCGTAGACAATCGTTTCACTTTTGTAGTTAGATATTAAAAGCTCTACTCCAAGCCCTATTATCATAAGGGGCCAAAGCCTGAATATCATAGTGTAGTCAAGGGCTCCGATGAAGAGATGAAGGATGAACAACACTCCAAAAACTATCATGGAAAGCCCGGCAGTAATGGATCCAACTCTATGCGTTCTTATTTGATTCTCCATCTGTGATCTCCTCCTTTTGCTCAATTGCCAGAAGCTCTTTCTTTTTGCCCTTTATAAGGACAACACCGGCAACGATAAGTGCTATGCCGATCACAAGACTTGGAATATTGTCAAAGATAGGATAGATGGTGTCCCAGTAATCTCCAGGGATAAAATCTATTACGATGTCCATGATGTAATCCCATGCCATGCCAAGACCTATAAGGATAATGAATGCAGCAAAAACAGTGCGAAGGGTCTTGCTCTTGATCTCCAATGTGCCAGGGGTAAGGTATTCTTCCCAGATATACCTGTCTTCGTAGTTTGCAAAGTGCTCATCATCAAGACCTGCTATATTTCTTGCGTGGAAAAATCCCCAGAACCAGATCACGGCAATGACCGCCATCATGAAGTCAAAACGGACACACATTAAAAGTCCGCATGCTGCAAAGAACAGGCTCATAAGGCTCAGACCATTTTTCATAAAGCCCATATACATCTCGGCTGCTCCTGGCAGAAGTGAAAATATAAAAGTAAAGAATTTGCTCTTTTTCATAGGTTTCATTTTAAAATCCCTCCCTTTTCGGTGATGTATTCTTCAAGAATTGTAATAAGATCCTTTTTATCGAGATCTTTCTGGATCTCTTCTTTAGTTGGTTTTTGTTTCTGCGGTAGTATGTGGATCTCGTCCATTACTGCTCTTTGACTGAGTACTTCTTCTTTGGTTGGAACAGGCCTTCTTGTATCAATGGTTCGGGGCAGAAGAACCATAAGGAGAAGAGCTGCAGCCACTGATAGTACAACCTTGTAAGTAAACTTATAGAAATCTGCTTTTCTTTCTTTCTGAGATGCGGCAGGATCTCTATCAATCTTTTTCATTACTTCTGCATGCAGTCCCTTGGGTGCCTGCACCAATCCTTCACTTTCAGTTTCAGCGATAAGTGCATTAAGCTCTTCATCGGACAAGTAATCCTTATTAAATGTCATGATAGAAAATCCTCCTTTCTCATTTTTGTTTTTAGCATTTCCCTGGCCCTGTAGATCCTGGTCTGGATATTCTTAAGAGGAACTCCCGTTTTTAGCGAGATCTCTTTTGCCGTAAGGCCATCTATAAAATGCATCCTGGCCGCTTCTTTATAGTTGTCAGGAAGTGCATTGCAGTTTTCGGTAAACTCTTTATACACGTCCTTGGCTACGAAGGTTTCTAAGGGGCCATCTCTTGAAGTGACGTTTTCTGGTATCTCGGTATCCGGAGTTGGAGTCGTCTTTCTCTCGGAAGACTTAAGATAGTCGATGCACTTGTTTGAGGCTATCCTGCAGATCCAGGCTTTTTCAGATCCTTCAGAGAGGCTTTCAAGGTGCTCAAAGGCAGAGATGAAGGTCTCCTGAGTGATGTCCTGTGCTGCAAAGTAGTCGCCGCACATCTTGAGACAAATGGAAAAAACCAGATTCTCATAGGAAGTCATCAGCTGTATTAACTTTTCATTTGAATCTGTGTTCCCCACTGTTTCCCTCAACGCGTTTTGGATAGTCTATTTTTCGTCCTTCATATAATATAACGATTCAGCGAATAGAAAGTCTTCACCTTTTTTGTAAAATTAAAAATTATTTTGACACAAAATTGATGAAATGGTGTAGAATTCAGCAGGGAAGCGGTTATAATAAGTATTAGAAAAAACTTTTTTGGAGATAATAATATATGAAAAAAAGTAAACTGATCATTAAAAGAGTGGTAGCGATGGCTATTGCAGCGGCAATGTTATTGTCATTACCTGTAAAGGGCAGCATAGCTTATGCTGAGAATGATAATAAGGCAGAGGCTGTAGTTTCATCAGAAGAGACAGATGATACGACCAAAGAGACAGATAATGAGAAAATAGAAGAAACAGACAAGGACAGCGCTGAGGCAGCAGAAGGTCAGGAAGAGGAACAGCTCTCCGATTATGACAGGGCCATAAAAGAGGCAGCAGATGCCCGTCATGCCCTTCAGAATGACCCAACTCACGTGCACCACTTCAGGTGGATCGCTAAGCGGAACGCCAGTGAGTCTGCAGATGGAACCATAAACTATATGTGCGAGGAGTGCGACAAGGTTTGGTACTTTAGGCCATATCCAGCGTACTACTGTTTCCAGGGCGACATTGCAAGGCAGATAGAGGTTGCGCCTCAGGACTTCACTGTAAAGGTCAAGACATCTCTTTTCATCAACTTTAACAAACAGGTTATGGAGGCTCTGGCAAAGAGGCCTGACGTTTCACTTCAGGTGAGCTTTCTTAGAAAAGAGTATGTGGGCGATCGCCTCAGTTTCACAATTCCTGCTGGTGAAGATACCATGTCACTTCTTGATGAGAACGGCTACGCTGGCTTCATCTTCCTTGGCAACAAGTATGGTATGACTCTTGAAGTTAAGCACGAGCTGGATGAAGAGGACGCTGAGGCTGAAAAGACGGACAGCACAGAGGCGGTTGAGGCGAAAGAAGCGGACAGTAAGGAGACAACTGAGACGAAAGAATCTGAAGAAAAAGAGTCTGATCCATCTACAAAGCAGATATGATCAAATTATAACAGAAAGCTACAGGACCTGGCATCTTAGTACATGAGGTGCCAGGTCTTTTTACGTCTTATGGGATATCTGTCTTTGGCGTTTGGGAAATATTAACAAAGAAAAATGCATAAAAGATGAATATTTATAAAAATTAATGCTTGTCTTTATAACTTCACTGTGATAAACTCTTTCCAGTGCACACAAATGTCCGTCTGAGAAAAACACTATACTGACACAGACAGACAATTGTATGCCATAGAAAAACAGAAAGGTGCTTCTTAAGGTGCAGCAGGATACAGGATACTACGTAATAAGAAAGCAGGCAGTTCCAGATGTACTTCTCAAGGTGGTGGAAGCCAAGAAACTCCTTGAGTCTGGCAAGGTTAAAACTGTCAATGAGGCAGCAGCAAGCCTTGGGATCAGCCGCAGCTCTTTTTACAAATATAAAGAAGACATATATGAATTTCATGACAGCCTTCAGGGCACCACACTTACGTTGACCTTCCAGATGAACGACGAAGTGGGACTTTTATCGTACGTTCTCAATCTCATAGCAGATTTCGGAGCTAACATTCTTACGATACATCAGTCCATTCCTCTTAACGGAGTGGCATCTATTTCTATCACAATCCAGGTTTTGGAAACAACCAAGGATATCATGGAGATGATATCCATCATGGAAAAGACAGAAGGTGTGCACAAGGTCCACATTACAGGACGAAGTGCCACATTGACATAAAAGGAGGCATCAAGATGGCAAAAGTAGCAGTACTGGGATATGGCACAGTTGGAAGCGGTGTTGTTGAGGTTTTGGACACCAACGCTTTGGAAGTAGCAGGAAGTGCCGGAGAAAAGATTGAAGTTAAGTACATTTTAGACCTTAGGGATTTCCCTGGGGACAAGCATGAGACACAGGTTGTCCACGACATCAACATCATCTTAGACGACCCTGAAATAGAAGTTATCTGCGAGACCATGGGCGGAATTGAGCCAGCTTTTTCTTTTGAAAAGAGTGCTCTTGAGAGAGGCAAAAGCGTCTGCACCTCCAACAAAGAGCTGGTGGCTGTTCACGGGCCAGAGCTTGTGGAGCTTGCAAAAAAGAACGGAGCAAGCTATCTGTTTGAAGCAAGTGTCGGCGGCGGAATACCACTTCTCCGCACCATCAATGACTCACTTAAACATGAAAAGATCGATTCCATCACAGGAATCTTAAACGGAACAACCAACTACATCCTTACCAAGATGGACAAGGAAGGAATTGGTTTTGCCACAGTTCTTAAGGCTGCCCAGGACAAGGGCTATGCTGAAAAGAATCCTGAAGCTGACGTTGAAGGATACGACGCCTGCAGAAAAATCGCTATTCTCTCAAGCCTTATGAGCGGACAGCATGTAAACTACGAAGACATCTATACTGAGGGCATCAGCAAGATCAGTATTGAGGATTTCGACTATGCAAGAAACCTTGGAATGGCAATAAAGCTCCTTGGAATGTGCAAGAAAAATGAGAATGGCTTCTTTACTATTGTTGCACCATTCCTTATTCCATATGAGAATCCTCTTGCCAATGTAAATGGTGTATTCAATGCCATCAACGTACATGGAAATATGCTTGGCGATGTTATGTTCTACGGAAAGGGCGCAGGCAAGAACGCCACAGCAAGCGCGGTAGTTGCAGATGTAATTGATATCATCAAGCACAAAGGAAAGCACATCGAAGTCAACATGAAGGCGGAGAAGGCAGTTCTTTCTCCCAAGGACAATGCAGTTCGCATGTTCTTCGTAAGAGTTCCTGCTGAATTAAAGGCGCAGGCCATGAGCATCTTTGGTGAAAATGTTGAGGAAGTTACAGGAACCAATGTCCACGGAGAGTTTGCATTTGTTACACCTAATATCTCCGAGAAAGATTTTGAAGAAAAGCTGTGGAAACTGGACAGCGTCAAGGGATATATCAGATTATATTAAGAAAAAGAAAAGAAGGAAGATTGTGGAACAATGAAGAAGGTAGTTAAGTTTGGTGGAAGTTCACTTGCAAGTTCAGAGCAGTTCAAGAAGGTAGCAGATATCATCAAGTCAGATCCTGACCGCGTATACGTGGTTCCATCTGCTCCCGGAAAAAGAAATTCCAAGGACACCAAAGTCACAGACATGCTCTATAAGACCTACGCCCTTGCAGAGGCTGGTAAGGATTTTAAGAAGGAGCTTGATGCCATCAAGGCAAGATACGACGAGATCATCAAGGGACTTAAGCTTAAGCTTGATCTTTCAAGTGAGTTTAAGACTATTGAAAAGAACTTTAAGGATAAGGCTGGAAGCGACTATGCAGCCAGCAGAGGTGAGTACCTTAACGGAATCATCATGGCAGCCTACCTTGGATATGAGTTTATCGACTCAGCAACAGTAGTTGCCTTTGATAAGAACGGCGACTTCGATAGTGAAAAGACCAACAAGCTCATGGGCAAGAAGCTTGAGAAGACACCTAAGGCTGTTATCCCTGGTTTCTACGGAGCATACGCTGACGGCAAGATCAAGACCTTCTCAAGAGGCGGATCAGACATCACAGGTTCAATCGTATCCAGAGCCATCAAGGCAGATGTATACGAGAACTGGACAGATGTTTCAGGCTTCCTTGTTGCAGATCCAAGGATCATCGACAAGCCACCATATATCGAGACTATCACATATACAGAGCTTCGAGAGCTTGCTTACATGGGAGCTTCAGTTCTTCACGAGGATGCCATCTTCCCTGTAAGAAAAGAGGGTATCCCAATCAACATCAGAAATACCAATAAGCCAGAAGACCCAGGTACATGGATCGTTGAGTCAACAGCTAAAAAGTCCAAGTACGTTATCACAGGTATTGCTGGTAAGAAGGGCTTCTGCTGTGTAAACGTCCTTAAGGATCAGATGAACTCAGAGGTTGGATTTGTAAGGAAAGTCCTTCAGGCCTTTGAAGATCAGAACATCTCCATCGAGCATGTTCCTTCAGGAATCGACACCATGACAGTATTTGTCCAGCAGGACGAATTCATAGAAAAAGAGCAGTCAGTAGTATCAGAGATCCACAGACTTGCACACCCTGACATGCTTGAGATCGAGTCAGACCTTGCACTTATCGCAGTCGTTGGCCGTGGCATGAAGTCCACCAGAGGAACAGCTGGAAGGATCTTCTCAGCTCTGGCCCACGCTTCAGTCAATGTCCGCATGATCGACCAGGGCTCATCCGAGCTCAACATCATCATCGGTGTCGAGACCAGAGACTTTGAAAAAGCCATCGCAGCTATCTACGATATCTTCGTAACTACACAGGTATAAACAAGACACGGGGGCGGCTGCGTTGTCACCTTCGGCCCAGGGGCCTGCCACTCCGGCAGCCCACGCCCCACCCATGCCACGGACCTTTGGCCCCATCAGTGCCACCCTGGCCCCGCTTAAGCCCGTGGCGCCGCCCGCACATATATTCATCTTTTTCCCGGTTTCCATCGCCGATGTTCATGGCCTTCGGAAGGGGCCCCTTAAGTTCTACGGTCCGGATGCTCCCTGCCCTGGTTTTGCTGATTGTTTTTGGTTTTGAGACATTAGCCGCAAACGCCATTTTCAAACGCTCCATGCAGTTTTTTTATCGCATGCGAGAGAAAGCCAGCAGGGCAGGCAAGTTTTTTCAATCATAATGGTCATACGGTGCGCAGCACCTATAGGAAATAATAAAGGCCAAAATCCAAGCTCTTTGAGTTTGGATTTTGACCTTTTTCATTTCCTAATACGCCCGCGTTAGCGTGCTATGACCATTATGAGCCATAGTCTGTGTATTCTGCCCTGCGTGTGCGTTCGAGTATGCGTAATAGAGAAAAAACTGCAGGAGCGTTTTAGAAAAGTTTCGTTTGCGGATAGCGAAAAACTGAAAATAATAGTAAAGCCGGGGCGGGGAGCACCTACTTACCGTGAGCAGAACTTAAGGGGACTTCCGAAGGCTCAAGAAAAAAGCGGCTCCCTCTCAACGTCTCAAAAGTATGACCTTATGGGAAGGCGGACAAGACCGAGGGCTGGCGGTGGTGGTGCCCCGAAGGGAAAGCCCCTGAGCGGGGCAAGCCCAAAGGCGGAGGAGACAAAAGAACCGTCCCCGTGTCTTGTCATTGACTTTTTTTAATGCTATTGTTAACCACTCTTTTTAACTTGCGTTAACTGATATATAATTAAAACAGTATCGATTATTCGGTTATGAGGGTGGAATTTAAGATGATTTATCTGGTTTGTTTTTCTGTCGCTCTATTATTTCTGCTGTATATTATGACTTATGGCAGGATAATAGATTATAATATTATGCTCTTAACAGTGGTGGTGGCAGTAAGTAACGGAGGATATTATGCTCTTTCTGTTGCTAAGACGCTGCCGGAGGCAATACTGGCCAATACCATATCTTATGTTCTTGGAATATTTTCTCCGATGCTGGTGTTTTTCATAGTCTGCGGAGTGTGTAAGATACAGCTTCCAAATCCTGTGATTGCACTTATCACGCTGATACAGATCCTTATATATGCAAGTGTATGTACAGTTGGAAGGCTTGATATCTTTTATACATCGGTACAGATGCATTTAACTGAAACTGGTACATATCTTACCAAGACCTATGGACCAATGCACACAGTCTATCTTATTTCCCTGGCGTTTTATACACTGGCCAACATTGCTGTTGCAGTGTATTCCATAAGAAGGAGAACTGCAGTAAGTCGAATAAATGTGGACATCCTTCTGTTTGTAGATCTTTTTTCAATTGGTGTCTACGCCAATGAAAGGATGGTAAAAACGCCTATTGAGCTTATGCCTGTTGCGTCCACAATAACACTGGTGATAATGTTTATGCCTCTTGTCAAGGTGGCTATCTTTTCACCCTATAACAATGTGGAGATCGTGGACACAGAGTTTAACAACAAGGGATATCTGGTGTTCTCAAAACAGCTGAAATTCATGGGATGTAGCGAGTATGCCAAGACTCTTTTCCCGGAGATAACAGATTGGGAGCTTGAGAAAGAGATCCCGGGAAATGGCGGAAGATTCAATACCTATCTAAAACCTGATTTCATGGAGTTTGTAAAGGATGATGAAAAGCAGGACAAGAGCCCTGTGAGGGTTTATAAATACAACGACAATGTATTTGGCTATGAGATAGGTAAGATACGAAGAGGCGGATTGCTAAAGGGTTACTATATCCGCGTTATGGATGTAACTGACGTTAAGATAGAAGACTTTGGATTGATGAAAAAGGTTAACTGATATGAACATATGTCTTTTGAACGACTCTTTTCCGCCTGTTATAGACGGAGTTGCAAATGTTGTAATGAATTACGGAAGTGTTCTTACAGGCGAGCTGGGAGCCAGTGTTGTTGTAGGAACCCCAAGATATCCTGATGTTACCTACGAGGGATATCCATATAGGGTTATACCCTATCCAAGCTTTGATACTACTGATTTTATTAAGGGTTACCGCACAGGTAACCCTCTTGCTATTAGGGAGATTGCCCAGATGGCAGAAAGTGCGCCCGACATAATCCACACTCACTGCCCGGCTGCTTCCACCATAATGGCCAGGATACTTAGAAGAGAAACTGGTGCGCCTATTGTCTTTACATATCACACCAAGTTCGACGTGGATATTGAAAGAGCTGTGGGCCAGGGACTTCTAAAAAAAGAGACCATCAGGGTCATGGTCAGCAACATAGAGGCCTGCGATGATGTCTGGGTTGTGTCCGAGGGAGCAGGTGAGAACCTGAGGGCTCTTGGCTTTGAGGGCGATTACAGAGTCATGCCAAACGGCGTGGATTTTCCCAAGGGAAGAGCCTCTGAGACCATGGTAAAAGAGCTTGAAAAGACCTACGACATACCTGAAGGCGTAACGCTATTTCTTTTTGTGGGAAGACTCATGAACTACAAGGGACTTCCTCTTATAGTGGATGCGATAAAAGAGTTGTCAAAGGAAGGCAGCGATTTTAGGATGGTATTTGTTGGAGGCGGAGCTGATGCAGATGGCCTTCAGAAGAAGATAAAAGAGTATGGCATAAGTCTTGATGTATATAAAGAGGACGGAGGACTTGACCATACAGATGGTCTTAAGGGTATGGCAGGAAAAGTTATCTTCACAGGCCCAATCCACGACAGAGAAATGCTCAGAGCGTGGAACACCAGGGCGGATCTGTTTCTTTTCCCATCCACCTATGACACCAATGGAATAGTTGTAAGGGAGGCTGCAGCCTGCGGCCTTGCCAGTGTCCTCATAAAGGGATCATGTGCTGCAGAAGGTATCACTGACGGAAGAAATGGATATCTCATAGAAGAAAACAGTGATTCAATGGCAGCTCTTTTAAAGAGCGTAAATGGCAAAATTGCCGGGCTTCATGAGACAGGGCAGATGGCTATGGATGAAATATACATCTCTTGGGACAAGGCCGTAAGACTTGCATATGACAGGTACAAGGAGCTCAATGAGATGAAGACTTCCGGAGAGCTTGGCATAAGAAAGCACCAGAGCTTTGAAAACCTTATGAACATGGCTGCGGTGGCTCTTGACGGAACTCAGAAGGCATTTTATGACACACCCAAAAACATCTACGAGGGTATGCGTGAGAACTTTGAGGAAATAAGAAACGATATCACGGATGGACTTGAGAGGATTTCGGATACCATATCAGACAGTATCACAGAGTTAAGAGACAGGATTCATGATGGAGCAGACGGTAAATAAACGGGATTGGTACAAGAAAATGAGCTTCTACCAGATCTGGATAAGAAGCTTTGCGGATGGGAACGGCGACGGGATTGGAGACCTTTACGGCGTATATGACAAGCTACCATATATTAAGTCCCTTGGAGTTGATGGTATCTGGTTTTCGCCAATCTATCCATCACCAAACGCCGACTTTGGCTACGATATATCAGATTATAAGGATATCCATCCAGACTATGGTGATCTTGATCAGTTCAAAAAGGTCCTTGATAAGGCCCATGAGATGGGACTTAAGGTCATCATGGATCTTGTGATCAACCACACCTCGGATGAACATCCCTGGTTTTTAGAGAGTAAAAAGGGCAGGGACAATCCGTATAGCGACTATTATATCTGGCGGGATAAACCTAATAACTGGGATTCTCTCTTTGAGGGCGAGGCCTGGGAATACGTTAAAGAAAGGGATCAGTACTATCTTCACATCTTTGCCAAAAAGCAGCCGGACCTTAATATGGATAATCCAAAGGTGCGACAGGAAGTTAAGGATATTATGCGCTTTTGGCTTGATATGGGAGTTGACGGCTTTAGAGAAGATGTTATCAATTTTATATCCAAGAAAGAGGGACTTCCAAATGGACTTTTCTTTTTGCCAGCAGCAAAGGGAATGTCCCATTATAAAGACGGCCCTCACATCCACGAGTATCTAAGCGAGTTTAGAAAAGTATGTGATGAGTATGACTGCTTTCAGCTTGGCGAAGGCCCTATGACGACAGTTAAGTCAGCGATGAACTATCTGACAGGCCCAACCAAGAGCCTTGATATGATGTTTTCATTTGACCATATGATGGCGGACTGTCTGTACACTGAGTATATCCATAGGCCGTTTTCTTTAGTAAAGCTCAAAAAAGCTTTTACCAAGTGGCAAAAAGCACTTGATGGCAAGGGCTGGAATGCTCTTTATATGGAAAACCACGATCATCCAAGGATCATCAGCAGATACGGAAGTGAGCACTTCCACAGGGAGAGCGGAACTATGCTGGCTGCATGTTATCTTTTCCAGCAGGGGACTCCCTTTATCTACCAGGGTCAGGAAATTGGCATGACCAATATCAAGCTCATGTCCATAGACCAGTACGTGGATGTATCTTCAATAACCAATTATTACACTTATCATCTTAAGGAGGATCCTGAGAGACGCCTCCATAGGATACATTTATCCAGCAGGGATTCGGCAAGGACGCCGGTTCAGTGGGATGACAGCGAAAATGCAGGCTTCTCAAAGGCAAAGCCCTGGTTTTACGTAAACCCCAACTACAAGAAGATCAATGTGGCAAAAGAGGAAAAAGACCCTGACAGTATCCTGAATTTCTACAGAAAGTGCCTGGCTCTCAGAAAGAGATCAGATACCCTTATCTATGGATCATATAACGAGTTCTTTCCAAAGGATCCGAATATCTTTATGTATGAAAGATGCCTTGAGAATGAGTCATATCTTATCATCTGCTCTTTTTCAAGACTTCCTGTAAAGCCTAAAAAGCCTGAAAAATACAAAGGAATGCATGGAGAACTCATCCTTTGTAATTACAAGGAAACCGGCAGATTCCTTAAGCCCTTTGAAACAAGGGTATATAGGTATAAGAATACATAATGTTTACAATTGCAATAACGTAAGCTATAATGAGCCTTACCCAAAAAACTAAATATGGAAAGCAAATATATAAAATGCCTTGCATCCTTTTGAGGCAGAGGTGTCAAATGCCCACAGGGCAGAGGATGTTGTAACTAATGGTGACTTACAGATTTTCAAAATCACATTACACAAGGAGGCAGATTATGTTTGATAGCTATTCAGTAAGGATCGATCTTCCTGCTACAGGGAACAAGATCAAGGAGCTAAGGTACGAACGCCACTACACAGTTTCACAACTGGCGGAGATCCTGCACAGCTCCGAAAACACAATCTTTAAATGGCAGCGCGGTGAGTGCTTGCCGACACTGGATAACCTGCTGGTACTCAGCATGATATTTGAAACACCAATGGATGATATCATCCAACGCAAGGGAAGGGGCGATGAGCCCCTTCTTCCTATTAATCAAAAAAACAAGGTGTTTTCCTCCCTGGGAAAACACCTTGTTTTTCTTTTTTCCTCTGAATTATCTTAAAAAGATCATCAGCCGCCAAGAGTCTGGCTTACCAGGTCTCTGGCTACCTTTTCGTCAAGCTCTACAGCGTCGTATACTGTGCCGTCAGCATCTACAATGATTCCTGTTACAAGGTCCTCATTGAAGTAGTAGCCGTATTCTTTTTCGCCGCCAGTAAGCTTGGAATAGGGCTTGCCATCAGCAGTTGTGGCATCCTCTGCTGTCCACATACCGTAGTCAAGATGACCATCCTCTACATATATGTAGATGATGTCGCCCTGGTCGTTTCTAAACATTGCAATCTCGATGTCCTTAGCAGCGTCATCACCTGTCTTAAGTCCGCCCATGAATACAAGGGTATCCTGTACAGCCTGAATCTGCTCCTCAAGGCTCATCATTTCTTCGCCTGCAGTCTCTGCAACTTCTGTAGTAGCCTCTGCTACCTCTGAAACAGCCTCAGTAGCCTCAGAAACCTCAGTAGCTGCCTGCTCTGCATTCTTACCACAAGCCACAAGAATTCCGAAAATTGTTGTGACAGTAAGACCTGCAAGCACCTTTCTTAATATCTCAGTTTTCATAACATCTCCTCCCTCAAAGATATGTTTTACAACCAGTTTTGAATTCTAGCACTAGATTTAGTGGCTGTATATACCCAAAGCCGAATATTTAGAGAAAGTTTATAAATGGTTTAAAATATTTTTCTTTGCTATAAGTCAGTAACTCTCGTATAAATATTATGTGCACAGAAAAATTATTTCATTTTCCAAAAGGAGAAATGTATGAAAATTGTTAGAGTTGATAGAGGTCAGGAAAAATACTTTGCCAATGTGGCACCGGGAAGAATACTTGGGCTTATGAGCCTTCCTAATGCATCAGCAATAGGAGCTGTTGAGGATGGAAATGCCCTTGGTATTATGATATTTACCGTTCAGGGAGCGGAAAGTGTAACAATTGAATGGCTCAATGTAGAACAGGAACGCAGAGAAGAGGGTATTGGAGCACTGCTTATTGAACAGATCTTTGAAATCGCCAGATATCTTGATGTAAAAAGAGTGTGTGTTCACCTTAAACAGGATGATGATTTCGAAAATATGCAGTTATATCTGATGAACTGGGGATTTAACTGGCAAAAGAACTCTTCCGGAAGAGAGGAACTGTTTAGTCAAAGGGCTGCCTACTGCTGACAAAGTGCACAGTAGGCAGTTCTTTTTTTCTGGCAATTTTTGCAATGTTATTACGAAATGGAAATGATAGAATAGAAACGTGAAAGCACTTACATTAGTCAAGATTTGCAACTTTTTGACCTAAATATGAAGTGAAATTGAATATTGTTTACATTATGATGATAGTGGTTTTATAAGATTTCATGTATTGGAGGTAGTTATGGAACTTAGAACAGCATGTTCACCTAAGGACGAGAAGTACTATGACACCAAGAGACTCAGAGAGGAATTCCTCATCGACGACCTGTTTCAGCCAGATGATATCAAGCTTGTATACAGCCACATAGACAGGATCATCACAGGCTCTGCAGTTCCTGTAAATAAGGAACTTAAGCTTACTGCAGGAGATGAGCTTCGCGCTGAGTATTTCCTTCAGAGAAGAGAGATGGGTGTTATCAATATCGGTGGAGATGGCATCATCACCATTGATGGGAAAAAGTATGAGGTAGAGTACAAGCAGGGCATGTACATAGGAATGGGCTCAAAAGATATTTCTTTTGCCAGCAAAGATCCTAAAAAGCCTGCGAAGTTCTATATCAACAGCGCACCAGCCCACAAGACATATCCAACAGTGCTCATTAAGAGAGAGGGCACACCTTCTGAGGATGTTGTGATCATCAAGGATGAGAACAAGAAGGAACTAGGAAGTCTTGAACAGGCTAATCACAGAGTCATCAATAAGTACATTCTTCCCGGACAGGTTGAGACCTGCCAGCTGGAGATGGGTATGACTGAGCTTAAGCCCGGCAGCGTATGGAATACAATGCCATGCCACACCCACGACCGCAGAATGGAAGTTTATCTGTACTTTGATATCCCTGAGGATGCTCTGGTAATGCACTTTATGGGAGAGCCTACAGAGACAAGACACATCATCATGAGAAATGAGCAGGCAGTTATAAGCCCAAGCTGGTCAATCCACTCAGGATGCGGCACACAGGCTTATACCTTCATCTGGGGAATGGTTGGAGAAAACCAGGACTTCGATGACATGGACGACTGCGCTATGACAGACCTTATGTAATTTTTAATTTGTAAACAATAATCATTTACTTATAGGAGGGTAATAAAATGGGAGACTTTTTAAAGAACTTTTCACTTGAAGGTAAGATTGCTTGGATCACAGGTGCTTCTTACGGACTGGGACTTGCATATGCAGTAGCTTATGCAGAGTCAGGAGCTAAGATCGTATTTAACGACATCAACCAGGAGCTTGTAGACAAGGGACTTGCTGAGTACAGAAAGCGCGGCATCGACGCTTACGGTGCTGTATGTGACGTAACAAAAGAGGACCAGGTTGTTAAGTTTGTTGCTGACGCTGAGAAGGCAATGGGCGGAACTATCGATATCCTTGTTAACAACGCAGGTATCATCAAGAGAATCCCTATGACAGAGATGACTGTTGATCAGTGGCAGCAGGTTATTGATGTAGACCTTACAGGTCCTTTCATCTGCTCCAAGGCAGTTCTTCCTGCAATGATCAAGAAGGGCAGCGGCAAGATCATCAACGCATGCTCAATGATGTCTGAGTTCGGACGTGAGACAGTTTCTGCTTATGCAGCAGCTAAGGGTGGTCTTAAGATGCTCACAAGAAATATCTGCTCTGAGTATGGTCAGTACAACATCCAGTGCAACGCCATTGGACCTGGCTACATCGCAACACCTCAGACAGCACCTCTTCGTGAGAAACAGCCTGATGGATCAATGCATCCATTCGACAGATTCATCCGTTCCAAGACACCTGCTCAGAGATGGGGCAAGACTGAGGACCTTATGGGCCTTGCAGTATTCCTTGCATCACCAGCATCTGACTTCATCAATGGCCAGGTAGTTTACATCGACGGTGGTATCTCAGCTTACATCGGACAGGATCCTAACAACCTTGATCCAAGTAAGTTCACAGATATTGATGAGAATGAAGCACAGTAATTAAGTGTAAATAGTTATAAGGAAAGAAAGGTAATAACAATGGATAAGATTTGTGAAGAGCTTTACAAAATTGGTATTGTGCCTGTAATCGCAATCGACGACGCCAAGGACGCTGAGCCCCTTGCTGAGGCACTAATTAAGGGCGGACTTCCTGCTGCTGAAGTAACATTCAGAACTGCAGCTGCAGAGGAGGCTATCAGGATCATTTCTCAGAAATTCCCTGAGATGATCGTAGGAGCTGGTACTGTACTCAATAAAGAGCAGGCTGACCGCGCTAAGGCAGCAGGTGCCAAGTTCATCGTAAGCCCTGGATTCAACAGATCAAATGTTGAGTACATCCAGTCAATCGGTGTTCCTGTAGTTCCTGGAACAGCTTCTCCTGGAGAGGTTGAGCAGGCTATCGAGCTGGGACTTGACTGTGTTAAGTTCTTCCCTGCAGAGCAGAACGGCGGTATTGCCAAGATCAAGGCTATGGCTGCTCCATACACCAAGATGCACTTCATGCCAACTGGCGGAGTTACCAAGGACAACTTAAACGACTACCTTGGATTCAACAAGGTATTCTGCTGTGGTGGTACATGGATGGTTAAAAAAGACCTCATCGCAGCTGGCAAGTTCGACAAGATTGAAGAGATGACAAGGGATGCAGTTAATGCAATGCTTGGCTTTAAACTTAAGCACGTTGGAATCAATCAGAACGACGCATCAGCAGCTGAG
>JAEEGI010013111.1_pt1 | contig 17608 bp, 15 predicted proteins | sample 8958751 | NCBI WGS metagenome assembly JAEEGI01 (sample SAMN16246545, study PRJNA631951) | gut metagenome | biome: gut microbiome; feature: rumen; material: KS-attached | host: Bos | place: Iran: Karaj | collected 2018-10 | reverse complement strand
TCGTTGTCCAGTTGTTGTCCAGTTGTTGTCCAGTCAATGACTGGACAACAACTGGACAACAACTGGACAACGAACGGACAACGACCGAAGGATGTACGGAGCGGTTACGGACTGAAAACAGCCGTGGCATTTTGATGCTCGGCTGTTGTAAAGTGCAAATAATCAGATGTTAATATGATGTCGATGCTGCGCGGTCGGCGCTGTCTGCCAGTGTGCGGTCCTGTTGTGCGGGGAGCTTAGTTCTTTTCTGTGAGGGTGAAGCTGCGGAAACGCGAGGTGGTCGATGTGGTTTCTCGGACGCGTATCAGCTTGTCGCCGAAGTGCATAGTCTTGTCGTCGCCGTCAGGATTCTCGGTATGGTAAACCTGAAACAGACGGTTGAAGTCGCGCAGGAAGTCGGCGCTGCGGACATCGATGATTACCTCGTAGCATTTTTCGTCTGTTGGGTCCATCTTGAAGGTGCAGCGATAGTCGGCGGTGTTGATGATCATCACGCCCTCAACGCGGTTGCCTGCCGGCATATAGGTGATGTCGAACTGCTGGCTTTCAGCACGTTCGTTGCCAACGAAGGCTCCGAGCGACTGCACAATATGGTGCGCGTCGCGTCCCAGTTGCTCGGCAATATATGATGTTTGGGCGTTGGCTGCAAGTGCGCTGATTGTCAGTAGTATGGCCAATATCGACTTCCTCATTTCGACATCCTTTCCATTATTTTTACTATCGTGTCGCGCATCAGGCCGTGATAGTCGTTGATGAAGGTGCCGTCGGCGCGGTTGGCTATGATGAGGCAAACGGTCAATGCGTTGTGGCCCATTATCTTGGCGAGGCCGTAGATGGCCGATGTCTCCATTTCGAGGTTGGTGACTTTCAGTCCGTCCCATCTGAAGGCGGCGAGCTTCTCGTTAAGATCCTTCACGGCGGGCGCGATGCGGATATGTCGTCCCTGTGGGGCATAGAAGCCTGGTGCCGTGGCGGTTATGCCTTTTACGGCTATATCGGCGACCTTGTCCAAAAGTTTTGCGCTGCCTTTGACGCAGTAGGGGCGTGCCAGACGCCCAGGGAACTGCATATAGCTTGCAAAAGCCTCGGTCATAGCTTCTTCCAGCTCCTCGTCGCGGTGCTCGTAGTAGTTGAGCAGTCCGTCAAGGCCTATGGCGTAGGCCGATGCCACCAATGAGCCGCAGGCGATGTCGCTGTGCAGCGAGCCCGAGGTGCCTATGCGCACCATATTCAGCGTGCGGTGCCCGGCCTTGATGCGGCGTGAGGCAAGGTCTATGTTGGCGGCGGCGTCGAGTTCGGTGACGACTATGTCGATGTTGTCGCAGCCCATACCTGTGCTGAGGGCCGTGAAGCGGTGGCCGCGGTAGGTGCCTGTCAGGGCGTGCAGCTCGCGGTTCTGGCTTTCGTATTCAATGCTGTCGAACAGCTCTTTAAACATATTGACGCGATCGGGGTCGCCAACCAGAAAGATGTCGTCGGCCAGGTTGTCGCCATTCATATTGATATGGTAGAGGTTCCCTGAGGGAGCCAGTACCAGTTCGCTTGATTTAAGTTCGTCCATAGGTTGTGTATAGAAAGAGACAGGCGGCGCTCTGTGTGCGTCGCCTGTCGTATGGTTAATGTATTGTTATCTTGTTGGGTTCGACCCTCTGTTGGTCGTTCCGCTGTTGCGGCTGCCTGAGGTTCCGCTGTTGTTGCTGCTGCCACGGCTGCTGGTGCCGGTGTTTGTCGTGCTGCTGCTGTTGCGGCTGCCGGCGTTGGTGGTCGGCGTGGTGTTGCTGCTGCGGCTGCTGGTGTTGGCTGCCGGCTTTGCGTTGCTGCTGCGACTGCTGTTGTTGGGAGCCGGTGTGACGCTGTTGCTGCGGCTGCTAGTGTTGGTAGTCGGTGTGGCGTTGCTGCTGCGGCTGCCGGTGTTGGTGCCGGCGCTTGTACCGCGGCTGCTGGTGCCAGTGTTAGTTGTTGCGTTGTTGCCGCGGCTGTTGTTGCCGGTGTTTGTTGTCGTGCTTGTACCGCGGTTGCTTGTGCCGGTGTTGGTGGTCGAGCTGCTGTTGCGGCTATTGGTTGAGCCTGTGTTGGTCGTGTTGCCGCGGTTGTTTGACGAGTTTCCGCTGACTGCTGCTCCGCGATTGCCGCTGGGTTGTGCGTTGGCGTTGCTGTTGCGATTGGTTGTGCCCGGGTTGCCGGCGTTGTTCATATTGTCGCCTGTGCGTGCTCCGCCAGCGTTGTTGAATGCTGTGCTGCGAGTGCCGGTGCTGTTGCGGCTGCTGCCTCCCAGGTATCCGTGACCGTCAGGTGTTTGCGGATAGTTCACGCCGGGGGTGAAGGGCTTCGGAGGCACTGGTGCCGGAGTGTGCGGGGTGCGCATATAGTAGGGGTGGTATGCCCAGGGGCCGCCGTGAGGAGGAGGCGTTGGCGGGCGCCATCCGTAGCGGTGAATCTCATAGTGGTAGGTGTAGCAGTGGTTGAAGTGTGGGTCGTGGAAGTGGCGCACGAAGGGGTTGTAGGGCGGCATCGTCCAGTAGAAGTTGGGCGTGGCCACCGTGCTGCGGAAGCGCAGGTATTGTGCCGCACTGTACATACGGTTGCCATAGCTGTTGTAGAGCCAGATGCAGGCCAGGTCGACAGGCATATAGATTTCCTCGCCCGTGTAGGCATCGTAGCCGTAGAGCCAGATTTCATAGTATTTGCTGTTGACGCGCTCTGCCCAGACTTCGTTGACGATCACGTAAGTTGCCAGCTCATATTCGTAGCCGCAGTATATCATCAGCTCGTTTTGTGCGTCGAGCGTTCTGGCTACGCGATTGGCTTGCGAGCGCGTAAAGTAGCGCACTGAGTTGGCTGAGGCCGCGAGGACCATCATTACCATTGCTAATGTCAAGATCAGTTTTTTCATTGTTTGCTCCTTTCGTTTTGTTCTTTGGCCTTGTGGCCTCGGAAGGGGTTATTTGTCATTTTTATTTTTTGTATTCTTTTCTGTCGGTTACTTGTGCTTTTTAACTAAATTTAAGTGTCTATGAGCACAATGCGTCTTTAAATGCCGGTTTCGGCGTTGCAAAACATTTTGCAAAATTAGCAAATCATCCTCATACGGCAAAATTTTTTTTAGAAAATCAAAAAAAAGCTTGCAATTCAAAAAAAGTTTGTATCTTTGCACTCCGAAAACAGAGGTCAAAAAGTGGTGATTAATGCTGCAAGACGCTGTTTTACAGGGAGAGATGCCGGAGTGGTCGATCGGGGCGGTCTCGAAAACCGTTGACCAGCTTGCTGGTCCCAGGGTTCGAATCCCTGTCTCTCCGCCAAGAAAAGCAACCTTCAAGGGTTGCTTTTTTTATTGACATACGATTTTTTAGGCAGGAAAAGGAATAGTTGCTGCATTCTTCCGAGACAGGTTGAGAACCAGTAGTTTGTAAAAAGATTGCCGGGGAAGCGATTTTTTTCGTATCTTTGCACTTTCTAACGAAATATAAAAATATAAGATATGAAACGTATAACTATTTTAATTTCATTGTTTGCTGCTATGAATATTGCCGTGGCACAACCTACAAAACAAATAACTCTTGAAGACATCTGGGCCAACGGCACCTTTGCGCCGCGCGGCATCCAGAGCATCCGTTCGATGCAGGACGGCGAGCACTATTGTGTGCTGACACGCACCGGAATCGAGAAGTTCTCGTATAAGACCGGTGAGAGCGAGGGCACGGTGTGCGCTTTTGGCGGCAAGGCCCAAGGCTTGAAGGTTAAGCCATTGCCACCGATTGAGAGCTATGAATTCTCGGCCGACGAACAGAAGATTCTGCTCAGCAGCGGGTTCGAGCCTATCTATCGCCATAGCGGTGTTTCGGACTACTATATCTATGACGTTGCAGCCGGCACGTTCAACAAGATTTCGAACGAAGGCAAGCAACGCCTGACCACGCTTTCGCCCGACGGGACGAAGGTGGCTTATGTGCGCGACAACAACCTGTACTATATGGACTTGGATTCGCAAACCGAGCACCAGATTACTACCGATGGACGTATGAACGCCATCATCAACGGCACTACCGACTGGGTCTACGAGGAGGAGTTTGCCATCACGCAGGGTTTCTACTGGAGTCCTGACAGCCGTCGTATAGCCTACTACCGCTTTGACGAGAGCAAGGTGCGTGAGTTTACTATGCAGACCTGGGGCGGCCTCTATCCCGACAACTACAACTACAAGTACCCAAAGGCAGGTGAGGACAATTCGGTGGTGGACATTTATATTTACAACTTGACCGACAAGAGTTCGATGCGCCTCAACACGGGCAGCGAGAACGACCAGTATCTGCCGCGTATGCAGTGGACCAAGGACCCCAATGTGCTGGCTTTTATGCGGATGAACCGCCTGCAGAACAAGATGGAACTGCTGACGGCCAATGCCACGACAGGCAAGATTCGTCCGCTCTATACCGAGGAATGCGCTACATACGTCGATGTGCCCGACACGTGGAAGTTCCTCGATGACGGCAAGTCGTTCATCATTACCAGCGAGAAGGACGGATTCAACCACATCTATCTTTATGGTCTTGACGGCCAGCTGATAAGGCAGATAACTACAGGCAGCTATGACGTTGTCAATGTGTGCGGCATCGATGAGAAGAATCAGAAGATCTATTATCGCAGCCACGAGAGCGGAGCTATCAATACGGACCTGTATGTCATTGATTTTAAGGGAAAGAAGAAAGTGTGCCTCAACTATGACGCTGCGAATAAGCTCAACGACGGCTATGGCGCCGACGGCATTGCTGACGGCAAATACATTCTGGGTACCTACAACGCAACCTTCAGCAATGGTTGCAAATACTATATCTGCACCTACAGCAGCGCCAACCACGCGCCGCGCTATACGCTGCACGACGCCAAGGGAAGCATAGTCAAAGTGCTGCAGGACAATGCGGCTCTGCAGCAGCGACTGGCTGATTACGGCGCTGAGAAAAAAGAGTTCGGCACATTGAAGACTGACGAGGGCGTTGAGTTGAACTATTACATCATCAAGCCGGCCAACTTCAATGAGAGCCAGCAGTATCCGTTGTTTTTCTATGTGTATGGCGGTCCTGGTAACCAACAGGTTACGAATAGCTATGGCTGGAGCGACTACAACTGGTTCCGTATGCTGGCGCAAAAGGGTTATGTGGTGGTGTGCTTTGACGGTCGTGGCACTGGTGGACGTGGCGCTGACTGGAAGAAGATGACCTACAGGAATTTGGGCCACTACGAGTGCATCGATGCAATAGAGGCTGCAAAATGGTTTGGCCGCAAGCCGTGGATTGATGAGAGCCGCATCGGTATCTTTGGCTGGAGCTTTGGCGGCTACTTGTCGTCGCTTTGCATCCTGAAGGGCAACGATGTCTTCAAGAGTGCCATCGCCGTGGCGCCCGTCACCACGTGGCGCTACTATGACAACATTTACACCGAGCGTTTCCTGCAGCGTCCGCAGGACAACCCCGACGGCTACGACAACAACTCGCCGCTCAATTTTGCAGACCGTCTGAAGGGCAACTACCTGCTCGTTCACGGCACGGGCGACGACAACGTGCATTTCCAGAACGCCCTCGATATGGCCACCGCCCTTGAGAAGGCCGACAAGCAGTTTGAGATGCGCGTCTACCCCAACAAGAACCACAGCATCTACGGCGGCAACACCCGCCTGAACCTGTATAGGCTGATGACGGATTTTATCATCAGGAAACTGTAGTTTTTTGTAAAAGCGAAGACTTTTAAATCAATTTTTTTAAAAAAATCCCGAATTGTTCGGGATTTTTTGTATTTTTGTAGTTCAATAGTTTGGGCATAGAATTGTCCAAGGCTTTGTGTATGAATGTTGTATAATGTAAATAGTTATATCAGATGAAGAAGATATTACTCCTCGTGGCAATGGCCGTGTTGATGCAGATACCGGCAAAGGCTCAGTTTGTACATTATGGCGCACGTATCGCCGGCGGTCCCTCTTATGTGGCCGACGACCTGCTGACGCATACCCCGATCTTTGGTTTTAATATCGGTGGCTATGTGGATTATATGTTTACCGAATGGAAGAACCCCTGGTCGGAGAACATATACCTGCAGTTTGGTTTGAACTTTATTCGCCGTGGTACCAACTTCCAGCAGGTCTTTGTCAATATGTCGTCGATCAGACAAGGTTTCTTCCATAACTGGTATGCACAGATTCCCGTCATTGCTGGTTTCAAGTATGAGATTCCGCAACTGCCGGCAGGGAACTATGTCAATTTCTTTTTAGGCCCAACGTTCAATGTGGGTCTTTGGGGTAAGCTGTGGGACCGTCAGGTGACACCAGGTATGCCTCAGAGCTCCAACAACTATGACACTTTCGTGACCGGCGACAAAGACGACCGTGCCTCTTATCAGCATCTGCGTCGCCTCGATGCAGGCCTTATCCTTGGCGTGGGTTATCAGTGGCATAACTTCACCTTTGACTTCTATATGGACCACGGCTTTGTGGCTTTGATGAAGAAAGACGACGTGCTTGCTCCGTTCGATCAGAACCAGAACAATCAGAATAATCAGAACAACACAGGCACTACGACTACGCAGAACAATACGACTCCGAAGGACCGTAACGCATATACAGGCACCAACAACGCCTTTATGATTGCTGTAGGCTACCAGCTGCCGATACACAGATAACAGTCATAATACAAGAAAAAGCAACAGGGCATTCACGATTCTCGCGAATGCCCTGTTTTGTTGGCTTGTGTTCTTGTTTTATTTTGTTTCCTTCACTTTTGCGTATTCCTCGTTCAAGGCATTCACTATCTCGTCGGTGATGTCCATACCCTCGTTGCCGTAGAGGATAGGGCTGCTACTGAACGATTTGGCAAGGATAAGGTCGAACTGCTGGTTCTGTGCGTTGTAGTCGCGGATGAAGTTGTAGATTGCTTTGGTCATCTTCTCACTTTCGTTCATAGTCTTTTCGGCCACTTGCTGTGTGAGTTCGGCCTCAAGGCTCTGCAAACGCTGCATACGGCTGGTCAACTCTTTCTCCTTGGCCTGCTGCTGGCTGAGGGTCATATTCTCTCCGCCGCCTTTGATGTAGGCATCATAATCTTTCTGGAATTGTGTCATCTGCTGTTTGTAGCTGTTCTCCTTGGCAGTGCGGAAGTCCTTAAGCTGCTTGTCCAAGTCGAGCGCGTACTGGTATTTTGCCAACAGGCTATCGGTGTTGATATATGCAATCTTCAGTCCGTTCTCGCTTACTGCTACAGGAGCCTTTGCGTCGGCATTAGCCAGGCTTTTGCCGCCTTTGGCACCGATGCCGGTGAAGTGGAAAATATAGAGCAGAATAAGTCCCACCAGCAGGATGCAGTTCACTATAGGCAGGCATTTGCACTTGCATTTCTTTTCTTCTTTGCATTCGCAAACAGGTGCAGGGCTCTCGGGTTGGGGTTGTGCCTCTGCTGTTGCGTTAACGGTCTCTGACGCCTCAAAGGTGACAGCGTTTTCGTCTAATTTGTTTTCTTCCATTTTCTTTATTATTTCCATATTGTTTAATTATCAGTTTTCTACTTCACCGATTGTGTCGATGGCACGCTGTACGCGGCGGATGGTCTCGTCCTTGCCAAGCATCATCACCAGCGTCAGCATATCGGGACCTACAGTCTTGCCTACTACTGCAAGGCGCAGCGAGTTCATCACCTGTCCCATATTCAAGCCGTTGCCAACGATGTAGTCGTCAAGAAGGGCCTTGTGTATTGCGTCATATTCGAAGGACACGGTGTTTAGTATCTCGATAACCTTCGCCATATGTGTCGTCATACCGGCTTTCCAGCGCTTCTTGATGGCGGCAGGGTCGTATTCTGTCGGTGCAACGAAGAAATAGCTGGTGGTGTCCCACATCTCGCTGATGAAGCTGATGCGCTCCTTCATCATCCCGCACACTTTGACCACATACTCGCGTTCAGCCTTTACACCGTGCTCGTCGAGGATGGGTTGGAACATATCCGCCACTTCCTCGTCGCTGTGCATCTGCATATATTCGTGGTTGAACCATTTTGCTTTCTCGACATTGAATTTGGCGCCGCTCTTACTGATATGGGCGATGTTGAACAGCTTGATAAGTTCATCCATTGACAGGATCTCCTGCTCCGTGCCCGGATTCCATCCAAGCAGGGCAAGGATATTTACAACAGCCTCCGGGAAGTAGCCGCGTTCGCGGTATCCGCTGCTCAGTTCGCCACTCTTGGGGTCGTGCCAGTCGAGCGGGAAAACGGGGAAACCGAGACGGTCGCCGTCGCGTTTGCTCAGCTTTCCGTTGCCTTCAGGCTTCAGCAGCAGAGGGAGATGTGCAAACTGCGGCATCGTATCCTCCCATCCAAAGGCTTTGTACAGCATAACGTGGAGTGGGGCAGAGGGCAGCCACTCCTCGCCGCGAATCACGTGGCTTATCTCCATCGTGTGGTCATCCACAATGTTGGCCAAATGGTAGGTGGGCATTCCGTCGCTCTTGAAGAGCACTTTGTCATCCAACAGGTTGCTGTTCATCGTCACGTCGCCACGAATAAGGTCGTGGACAGTAATCTCAGTGTCGGCCGGGAACTTGAAGCGAACCACGAACGGTTCGCCGCTCTCTAAACGACGCTTAACCTCGTCGGCAGGCAGACTCAGGCTGTTCTGCATCTGTGCACGGGTGTTGCAGTCATATTGGAAGGTCTTTTTCTGTGCCTCGTACTCTTTGCGTTTGGCTTCCAGTTCCTCGGGCTTGTCAAAGGCATAGTATGCCCAGCCGTCGCGTATCAGCTGGTCGGCATACTGCTTGTACATCGGTTTGCGGTCGCTCTGGCGGTAGGGACCGAAAGGACCTCCGATGTGCACTCCTTCGTCAAACTTGATGCCCAGCCACGTCAGGGCTTCGATGATATAGTCTTCGGCACCGGGCACAAAGCGTGTCTGGTCGGTGTCTTCTATGCGCAAAATCATTTTTCCGCCATTCTGTTTGGCGAACAGATAGTTGTAAAGGGCGGTACGCACACCGCCGATGTGTAATGGCCCCGTCGGGCTCGGTGCAAATCTAACTCTTACTTCTTGTGACATTTGCTTAATTATTATGTTGCTTGTACCAACAACGAATATTGTTTTATTATATTGTGGATGCTGATAATTATTTGTTCTTCTGTTTTCTTACCCAGCGAAGGAAGTCCCACAGGGTCTCGTCGTCCTCTTTGCCTCGTCTTTTCGGCTTGGTTTTGAGGTCGATTCTCCCGTATTTGGCCATTCGTGCCTCCACCACAGATGTCTGACGCTTGAAGTATGGCGTTGCGTGCCCGGGATTGCGCTTCAGCGGCGATGGCAGTGTAACGGCCAGTTGTGCCGCCTCGTGCCGTGTCAGTTTGCTTGCTGAATGGCCGAAATAATGCTGCGCAGCAGCCTCGCATCCGTAAATGCCGTCGCCAAACTCTATGATGTTGAGATACACCTCCATAATGCGCTCTTTGCCCCACAGCTTTTCTATGGCAATGGTGTAGCCGGCCTCGAAAGCCTTGCGGAGGTAACTGCGTCGATGCGGCAGAAAGGCGTTCTTGGCAGTCTGCATCGATATGGTGCTACCACCGCGTATGCGGCGACCTCGTTTGTTCTCGCGATAGGTTTGCTTAAGCTGTCCTACGTCAAACCCTTTGTGACGCATAAACCTGCCGTCTTCCGAGGATATCACGGCAGTAATCAGATTGGGCGAAATGTCTTCTATTTTGACATAGTCGCGCTCAAAGTTGACCTCACGCTCCTTCTCGGTCAGTTGTTGGAAGAACCGTTGCACCATCAGTGGTGTCAACGGTGGATTGATCCATTTGTACACAACGGGCAAGAGCAAGGCCAAACCAATCAGCGAAAGGAGTGTGATCCACACCACTCGCCACGCCCGTCTTAGCACAGAGTGCGTCCGCGGCGTCTCTTGCTCTGGGAAATCAACAGGGTTTGTTTTGACTTCGTTTTCTGACATCGTGAGAATTCTCTTTTGCTGCCTGAGTTATATCCCCAGCTTTGAAAACACCTTCTTGCCTCTCAAGTGGTAGTCGACAAGGATAGAGTGTCTGTGCACGCAGTCAACCTCTTGGGGTTTGATGGCTTCACGCTTTAGCTTGAGCGTGGGTTTCCATTTCCTGAATTCGCTGTGGGCTTTGAAAACGGCAATGCATTCCGCCATATTGCCCTTAAGTAAGAACGACAATGCCGCTACCCAGTCAAGGACAAAACGCAGGCAAATGACACGGCGCAGGCGCTTGTCGGGCAGGTCTTTGTAAAGCATTGCCAGGTTGTTGCGGAAGTTGAGCAGCGTCTTCATCGGTGAACTCTTCGGCAGCGTGCCGCCACCCACGTGGTATACCTGCGCATCGCTGGTGGCGATGACCTTGTAGCCCTTCATCTTTGTGCGCCAGCAGAAGTCGATTTCCTCCATATGCGCAAAGAAGTCGCCGTCCAGTCCGCCCAACTCTTTCCATACCGATGCGCGGACAAACATAGCAGCTCCCGATGCCCAGAAGACCTCTCGGGTATCGTCGTATTGCCCTTCGTCGCGCTCCAGGGTGCTGAATATGCGACCTCTGCAGAACGGGTAGCCCAGTTTGTCGACAAAGCCGCCTGCACCGCCGGCATACTCGAAGCGGTTGCGGTCGTCAAACATCAGCAGCTTGGGCTGTGCAATGGCCACGGCGGGGTTGGCGTCCATCAGCGCCACGACCTTGTCCACCCAGCCGGGTGTCACCTCCACGTCGTCGTTGAGCAGCACATAGTATTCTGCGTCTATTTGAGCCAGAGCTTTGTTGTAGCCTCCGGCAAAGCCATAGTTCTTGTCCATCAGTATCAGCCGCAACGATGGATAGTTCTTCTTCAGGAATTCTATGCTGTCGTCGGTCGAGCCGTTGTCGGCTATGATGACTTCAGCGTCGCCGGTGGTGTTGGCCACCACCGATGGCAGAAAGCGCTCCAGCATCCGTCGTCCGTTCCAGTTCAATATAACTACTGCAGTCTTCAATCTCTTAATTATTAATTCTTATATTGAGGAATTATCTTTTAATTCTTAATTTTTAATTCTTAATTATCTTGATTGTCCCGTCCTTCATTATGCGGCCGTTGCGGGTCAGCTTCCAGCGGCGGTGGCTCCACAGCCAATACTGCGGATGCTGCCTTATCTGGTTCTCCAGTCGTTTGGCGTAAGCTTCTGTAATCGAGCCTTCCGGCATACTGTCGGGACTGTCGGTCAGCAGTTCGAAGTGCACGCTGTAGCGTCCGCGGCGCTCTTTGGTGACTTCATATATGAAAACGGGCATATTGTATTTCCTTGCAAAGTGCTCAGCACCGAACAGGAAGGCGGTGTCCTGCCCCATAAACCGCGTCCAGTAGCTGCGATGCGGGTTGCTTGGCGACTGGTCGCCGAGCATCATATAAGCCACCGGCACCTTCCAGCGGTCGTAGTAGGCCATTGTCTGTCTCACATCGGTCTGGTCCACAATCTCGGTGCCATAGCGGTCGCGACGGCCGGTGATGAACTTGCCGAAGCCTTTGTTGTCGAGTGGTTTGCCTACACCAATGGCGTGATGGCTGATGCGGCTGTCGAGCGAAGTGATCATATACTCCCAGTTGTTGTAGTGCGACGACATCAGCACTATGCTGCGGTTCTGCTCGTAGTAGGGCTCCAGCACCTCTTCGTTGTCGAAGCGGTAGTGCCTGCCTACGCACCTCAGCGGTGCCCGCAGGTTGTAGATGCCCTCGGCAAGCAGATCGCACAGATGACGGTAATATTGACGCTCAATCTTGCGCCGCTCCTTGCGTGTCTTGTCGGGAAAGCAACGCTCCAGGTTGTCGCGCACCACCTTCACCCTGTAGCGCGCCACATAGTACACCACGGGCCACAGCAGCGTGGCGAACAGATAGTGCACGCACAGCGGCAGGTATGCAACCGGTAGCAGAAAATTATACATTTGTCCCTGAACTTCCCTTTATCTTCCCTGACTCGTCACCTAATAGTCTCATCAATAGCCTCTCTCGAATTGCTCGCCCACTTCGCCCACGACATTCTCCTCCAGCTGCTGTCCGCACAGGCGGCGTTCCCACATTGAGTCGCGCACCTCGCCGCGAGCGTTAGAGTGGAGCAGTTTGTAGAATCCCGAGCGGAACTCGTCCCAGAAGATGAAGCATCGGTTGGCGTTGTCGCCCGGCAGGTTGTTGTAGCGCCACAGCTGGTAGGGCAGATAGAATATCTGGCCTTGCTTGGGCACATCGTGGGGCTGGAGGTTGTTGTTGCCCTGTATCGTCACGCCGCCGCCCATATATCGCATCGACACAAAATTCTTCTCGTCGCGCACAAAGTCGGGCGCTCCGTACTGCAGATACACGCGTCCGCGGTCGGTATGGATGCCCTTGGTCTTGGTGCCGTCGAAGTCGGCCCTGGGCCACGTGAAGTTGGCGTTGACGTAGTCGATACGCTCTTTGTACTCGAGCCAGGCACCGTCGGGGTTCAGCGGTTCGCGGCGCACCCAGAAGCGGTACATAAAGCGCTGTTTCTCCTCGATGCCCGGACGGTGGATGATGTCGTATATGTCGCGACGCTCCACCTCATTGGCTATTGGTGCCAGGGCTTCGATATATTCGTTCAGCTGGGCCTCGTCGTTCAGCGTGCCGGCAAAGGTCATCGACACCGGCGTCTGGTTGAGCTTGGCCTCCACCTGCGGGTTGCTTCTGAAGAAAGGCAGGCGCTTGTAGAGCATAATGTCGTTGTCGTGGTTGCGTATCTCCACCACGAGGTTGTAGTTGCCCGAGGGCAGGTCCTCGATGTCGATGGTGCTGAAGATGGGTATTATCGGCCCGCGTTCCAGCCGTTTCACGCTTTGGGTCGACTCCAGCACCTTGCCGGTCTCCTTCACCTCTATGAATGACACGGCATAGACGTATTGGTCTCTCGTCTCGTGGTTGATGTTGTAGAGCTCGCAGTAGAAGTTGATTTTGCCCACCTGCTCGGGCAGGAAGTCGTTGATGTAGGGCTCCATATCGTAGCCGCTGCGCGACAGGATGTTGGGCGTTTCGGTCGGCGTCACGTTCGACATCATCTGCACGCTCGACAGGGCCGGCCGCTTGGCGTCGTAGTAGAGCGCCAACTGCTGCTCTACCACCGTGGGCTCGTCGTCACCGTTCTTGTCGCGTATCTGCAGCTTGAGGTCGTAGATGCCGTTGGCTAAGGCAAAACGCTGCACATCTATGAAGTTGAAGCGGTTGGCGTCGGGACTTGCTGTTTTGGGGCTGCCCAAATCGTACTTCTTTGCCAGCACGATGGAGTCGCCCAGGCTTACGGTAATCAGCGCCTCGACGGTGGCCTGATACTGGTTGCCCGCCTTGACGAAGTTGAGGTTCCACGCGTCGAACGACAGATAGGTCTCGAAGTAAGAGCCTGTGCTGGGTTCGTAGAATGTGGCATACGAGAAGACTGCCGTCAGGTGCTTGCCGTCGCTGTCGCCGCTGCCCGCCGCCGTCGCCGTCCACAGAAGTGCCACGGCAGCTGTAAGTATAAGTATACGTTTCATTTATAATGCTTTGTTTTTGTTTCTTTAAATATCTATTAACGTCAGATTTGCAAACATATTGCCCCGCCTGCCTGAATTCTTTGCCCTAAAGCGTTTTCCGGTAGTTGAGCGTCTCGCCCTCCTGCTCCACCGTCAGCAGCTTCGACGTCAACTTCTTTATCTTCAGCGTGTCGGAGATGTCGAACACCCGCTTGCCCTCGAATGTCTTTCCGTCCAGTATCAGGCAGTTGCGGCTCAGACGCCAGCTGTTGTACTGGCGTGTTGTGACGTTGATTGAGGCGGCTATGCCGTGCACGCCGCATCTGAAGCCGCACTCCTGGCCCGCCGGCCCCGTGACCCACGTGCCTATGATGTCGCGCTGCCGGCTGTTGCCAAAGACGGTATAGGCCAGTATCGCCAGCACCGCGGCGATGGCCACGATAGTCATCACAGGATGAATGCCGTTGCGTTTGCGTCTGCTCATTTGCTATATATGATTTTAAACAATAACATACGAAACCGCTTTTTAGTATGTCCTGCACCCTATTTTTTCCGTACCAACACTGGTCGTTGTACAATATATGTACAATACTTGTACAATATATGTACAATTGGTAAACGTACAAATATTGTACAAGTATTGTACATATATTGTACAACGGACGGAGTTGGTAGGGAGCAGCCACCTATAAACCACCAACAATCAAACAACAGACCAACAATGAAAAAAACAGCGATTTTAACGGCGATTTTGATGCTGACCACGGCCGTCAGCGCCCAGAACGACACCGCAGCCAAGAAGTTCCGCTTTGATTTCCACGGCTTTGTCAATCCGCACTTCTATGCCGACAGCCGCGAGGTGGTGGGCGGCCGCGAGGATATGATGCTCTTCTACCCCAAGCCTGTAAACCTCGACGCCAACGGCAACGACCTCAACGAGGGGTGGCAGGCCAATATGATGACCATCACCACGAGACTCAACCTGCGCGTAACAGGTCCGGATGTGCTTGGCGCCCACACGGAGGCGTATATCGAGGGCGACTTTACAGGCAGCACAAATGCCAGCAACAACGACCTGCGCCTACGCCACGCATACATCAGCCTCGACTGGGAGCGCCGCGGCGCGCTGCTGGCCGGACAGTATTGGTATGCTATGGTCATTCCGGAGATTATGCCGATGACCAACCCGCTCAATATGGGCTCGCCGTTCCACTGCTACGCCCGCTACAACCAAGTGCGCTACCGTCTGCCGATAGGCCCCTTCGAGGTCGCGGCGACGGCGATGTGGCAGCTCGACAACGCCAGCCAGGGTCTGCTCAACGGAACCCAGTCGACAAGTACGCTGTATGCACGCCATTCGCTAATGCCCGAACTGAACCTGCGACTGCTCTACGCCAAGCCCCACCTGCTGCTTGGCGGTGCCGCCAACCTCAAGACCATACAGCCCATTGTGCCCGATGCCGAAAGGCGCCTGCACTCGTCGCTGAGCTACACCTTCTTCGGCAAGGCAAGAGTCGGACAGCTCGACATCAAGGCACAGACCCTGCTCAACAACAGCCTCTACGAAGGCTGCTCGTTGGGCGGCTACCTGATGCTTGCCGACACGACCTTCAGCGACTGGCATTTCAACACCGTGTGGCTCGACCTTTCGCGCAACAAAGGCCACTGGCGTCCAGGTCTCTTCCTCGGCTTTGCCAAGAACCTCGACTATGGCAACACCGACTACGCCTACTGCTTCGGCCGCGGCCACGACATCGAATACCTGTGGCGCGTGCAGCCTCGTCTGACCTACACCACCCTCAAAGGGCTCTTTTTCACCGCCGAAGCGGAATACACGCGCGCCGGCTACGCCACTCCGACAAGCAACCTGAGACTGTCACTAACAATGCAATATGATTTCTAACTACCACACTCACAGCCACTACTGCGACGGCAAGGGCCAGCTTCGCGAATATGTGGAGTATGCCCTGTCCAAGGGCTTCACGGCGCTTGGCTTTTCGGGTCATTCGCCGGTTCCCTCCCCCAGCACTTTCGCCATCAAGGAGGAGGAATACACAAAATATTGCGACGAGGTGCGCGCCCTTAAAGCCGAATATGCCGGTCGCATCGACATCCGACTGGGATTAGAAATCGACTACATCCCAGGCCTGCAGGAGGACTTTGCGCCGCTCGTCGACAAAGGCGGGCTGGAATACACCATCGGCAGCGTACACCTTATCCCCAACCCTGCCGACACCGATACGCTGAGGCAGCTGAACGCCACCGCCACAGGCGACGAGCGCAAGCAGATACCGTACCACATCTGGTTTATCGACGGCCCGCGCCAGGAGACTTACGACAATGGGCTGCACCACATCTTCGGCGACGACATACGCGCCGGCGTCAGGGCTTATTTCTACCAGCAGAACGCTATGATCGAGCGCAACCGTCCTACCATCGTCGGCCACCCCGACAAGATAGTGATGCACAACAAGGGACGCTATTTCCAGTACGACGACCGCTGGTTCCGCGACCTGATGTACGAGACCCTGCAGCTGATCAAGGAGACCGGATGCATCTGCGAAATCAACACGCGAGGCATCTATAAAGGCCGCCACACCGACTACTACCCCGGCCGCGAGACGATCAAGTATATGAACACCCTCGGCATACCCGTCATCGTCAGCACCGACGCCCACCAGCCCACCGACCTCGACCTCTTTGAAGGCGCCTTCGAGTTCCTCCACGAAATCGGCTACAGGAATATCATTGAGAGAATATGAATCAGTGCCTTCTATATTTTGCAGCAAAATCTAATGAACAACAACTAAACACAATATGGAACAAGAACCAGTTTTAAACGAGCACAACAAGCAGGAGTACCCTCCGATGCATACGGGAGGGTTGAACACATCCGAATGTTTCTTGCATTGGGTGTTATTTATGGTACTTGCGTTTGTTGTTATAGGTTGTGGCTCTCGAGAAAGTGAGACAGATAGTTATAATTTTGATGAAGCCCTTTCGGAAGATTGTATAGACGAGACAGAACAATATTTATCTCAGTCAGGTACGTCTGATGTTTGGGAGAAATATTATACTATGTCATTGGATACCGTGCTGAACATTCTGTCCCACACGCGGGATCTGGCTGTTAATGACTATGGCTGGTTGGGAAGTCCGATTGAGCAGTGGGGATGCCATCTCCGAATGGACTCGCTTTGCAATAACGAGATGCTTGTATCGCTTACAAAGACACATCCCGCTCCTGTGGTGAGAGCCATGGCTTTTGATATTTTGCATAATCGTCGCTACATCGGATGCTATCAGGTGTTGAAAGACTGTCTGAACGACACTGCGACAATCACTTGGGGCGATGACGTTATGTTAACAGAGAGCGTTGCATCATTCAGAGTGTCAACAATGGAGATTGTGAATGATGGTGGCTGCTATACACATTTCAGAATGACCCCAGAGCAACAACAGGAGTTGGACAGTATCCTCATCTTCTGCGAAAATTTGGGACATATAGAGCGCCAGAAGCGGATTATAGACACGCTGTCGCCAGAACAAAAGTATTATTCGCGTATTCGATCCATGTATTTAGACGAGGGTGTTTTAGAAAGCCTTCCTGCCCTCGCAAGATTCCGTAACGAACAGGATTTTGTTCTGATAAAGGAGGCCTTGTCACACTATCGCGATGAAGGAGAGCGTGGCGATATCGCCTGTATAGGACTAAAAGCCGTTGCTAATTGGCCAGACAAGAGATTTTGGCCTATGCTAAAGAAAATACGTACATTTGTAGTATACAAACATTTTACTGATGCAGATTACAATGACTTGATGAGGGGATGTGTCAACGCCGCATACCACTATTTTTCACCCCAAGCGGCCCGTTATATCCGCAATTTTCATCGACTTACTACAGGAAAAATGTATGTGAAAGAGGAATATTGTTATATTTTCGATGGAAATAAGGATGTCCCTGAATGTTACAAAAAGATGTATGACAAATGGAATAAATAGTATATGGAACAAGAACCAGTTTTAAACGAACACAACAAACAAGAATATCCGCCGATGCACACAGATGAGATAGACACACC
>JAEEGI010013110.1_pt1 | contig 17608 bp, 13 predicted proteins | sample 8958751 | NCBI WGS metagenome assembly JAEEGI01 (sample SAMN16246545, study PRJNA631951) | gut metagenome | biome: gut microbiome; feature: rumen; material: KS-attached | host: Bos | place: Iran: Karaj | collected 2018-10 | reverse complement strand
CCTTGTACTGAACATCCTTGGAAAGGAGTCTGTGTGTACCAATTACGATATCAACAAGACCTTTTTTCAGGTCCACAATTGTCTTTTTCTGCTCAGCGGGAGTCCTGAATCTGGACATAAGGTCCACTCTTACAGGGAAATCTCTCATTCTCTCAGAGAATGTATTGTAATGCTGCTGGGCCAGGATAGTTGTAGGCACCAGAACTGCAACTTGTTTACCATCCTGAACTGCCTTAAAGGCCGCTCTTATGGCAATCTCCGTTTTGCCAAAGCCAACATCTCCGCAGACAAGTCTATCCATAATGATGCTGGATTCCATGTCACGCTTGGTATCCTCGATGGCATTGAGCTGATCCTCTGTCTCCTGATAAGGGAAAGCATCCTCGAACTCCTGCTGCCATACAGTGTCTGGACTAAACTGATGTCCCTTGGCTTCCTGTCGCTTAGCATAGAGCTCCACAAGATCCTGGGCAACCTCTTCAACTGCTGCCTTAACCTTACTCTTGGTGTGGCTCCACTCAACGCTTCCCAGCTTATTGAGCTTGGGCTTATGAGTTGTCTCGCTGTCATCGCCGCCTGAAGCATACTTCTGAATAACCCCAAGGCCGGTAGCAAGAACGTAGAGATTACCGCCATCTCCGTACTCGATCTTGATATAATCCCTGACAACATGGTCAGTTTCAATCTTCTCAATACCTCTGTAGATTCCAAGACCGTGATCCTCATGAACAACGTAGTCGCCAATCTTAAGGTCTGAAAAGCTTGATATCTTCTCGCCCTGATACTCGCTCTTTTTCTTCTTTTTGCGCTTCTTGACGTGTTCAGTGAAAATATCACTCTCAGCAATTACGGCAAACTTGATCTCAGGATACTCAAAGCCCTTGAGAATCCTGCCGTAATAGGTCATGATCTCGCCGGGCTTAAGAACTCTTCCCGGATCTTCACTATAAAATGCTGTAACCAGATTGTCCCTCAGGTCATCAACAATTCTCTTGGCCCTTGTTCTGGAACCTGAGAGAATAAGCACTCTGTAGCCTTCCTTAACATATTTCTTAAGGTCGGAAACGAGTGATTCAAAGCTGTTATTATAAGGCGCAATACTGCGAGCGCGAATGTCCCAGGTCTTCTCAGGTTCAAAGAGGTTCTGGCTCTTTGGCATCTGAAGTGCTGAAATCAGAACGCGCCTACCATTTCCCATTCTGGCAATACAGTTATCTATTGAATAAAGAAGATCCATCTGACCTGGTAGAATGTAGCCTTTTTCTGCCCTGTGGGTCATGCTCTCTTTAAACTCTGTCTCTACAGCCCAGGCATGCTCCTGAACTCTTTGTGGCTCGTCTATGAAAATGCAGCTCTTTCCCTTAGGGAACATCTCCTGCATTGTAACTGTGTCAGGGTAAAAATATCTGATGTAGCTCTCGAGGTTAACAAGTGACTTAAGCTCAAAGAGCTGCTCGCGAAGTTCTTCTGTCTGAGTCTTGAGCTGATGCGCCTCTTTGGTCTTAAACTCAGAGCGAAGAAGCTCGACTCTTTTATCGGTATCTTCCTGAATCCTGTCCATACCTTCTGACAGAAGCTTCTCATCAAGGATGATCTCAGAAGCAGGATATATCTCGATTGACTCAAGCTTTTCAAGAGATCTCTGTGACAGAATGTCAAAGCTTCTGATTGACTGAATCTCATCTCCCCAGAGCTCAATACGGAAAGGGTTATCCTCTGTCAGATCAAAGACATCTACAATATCACCACGAACAGAGAATTCGCCTGGTCCTTCAACCTGGTAGTTCCTGATATATCCCATGGTTGTTAGGCGCTTTGCAATCTCTATCTCATCGATCGGCTTGTGCTTATCGATCTCAAGAATGTTCTCCTTGATGATCTCAGGTCTGATCTGTGGTGCCATGAGAGCAGCGAAGGTAGTAACAACTGTGACTGGTCTTCCCTCGAGAAGTCTTCTCATGGTGCGGATTCGCTGTCTTACTATCTCGTTACTATGAACATCTGCCTGGTAAAAAATAAGATCCTTGGCCGGATATACTGTGACATTTCTGTCATAAAACTTATAGTCCTCGTATATCTCTTTGGCTCTGAGGTCAGAATAGGTGACAATAATTCTGTATTTGAAACCAGCTCCCAGGCTGTCAATAAAATGAAGCTTCTGGGAGTCTACGCATCCTGTCACCTCTGCGCAGGCAAAGGGCTTATCAAGATATTCATTTATTTCCTGGAACTGCCTTAGTTCTGTTAAAGGAGTCTGAATCGCTCTCATATTTTTACACCATAAAAATATACAATCAGTCTGCTACTTATTTATCGCTATCTTTTTTCTTGTTGGAATTGTACTTGTTCATTGCAGAATCAACGCCGGCAGCTATTATCTCTTCAACTGCACCTACAGCTGACTCAATTCCTTCCTTGATGGATACTGCATCCTCGCCTTCAAAGTGGCCCAGAACCCAGTCCACCATATCCCATTCCTTGGGCTTTTTGCCGACACCGACACGAACTCTGTTAAACTCACTGTGTCCAAGCTGGGCAATAATGCTCTTAAGACCGTTATGTCCACCGGCACTTCCCTTAGGACGAACTCTGATATTTCCTACATCAAGCTCAACATCATCAGAAATAACGATGAGTTCCTCCTTAGAATCAACCTTGAAGTAGTCGCAGATTGGTCTAATAGCCTCTCCGCTAAGGTTCATATATGTAAGGGGCTTAACGAGGATCACTCTGTCAGCTCCTATTCTTCCTTTTCCGTATACTGCCTTGAACTTTGTCTCAGTGAGCTCAATATGATATTTATCAGAAAGGGCATCGATAGTATCAAAGCCCACGTTGTGTCTTGTTTCAAAGTATTTCTTTTCAGGATTACCAAGTCCTGCTATAACGTACATCTTACCTGTTTCCTCTTCTTTCTCTTTTACAAACAATCTCTTTAAAAAATCAAACATTTCCCCAACTATTTTCAACACAACAACATTTCTTTTCCCATATATACCCATTTATGGGCATGCGTATATGCGCCGGAAGCAAAATGATGCCCCCTGCGTATTTGCAATCCTATAATAACATAAGGGAGCCCAGAAATCTAAGCCCCCTTATACATTATTTGATATTAAATTTTCTGATTTACTCTGCTACAGGTGCTGCAGAATCCCCCTCTGCAACTTCGTCAGCAGCCTTATCGTACGCTTCCAATATGGTGTCCTGAAGAACCTTTCTCATATCGGAGTTGATAGGATGTGCGATGTCTCTATACTCTCCATCAGTTGATTTCTTGCTAGGCATTGCGATAAACAAGCCTCTCTCGCCTTCGATCACTTTGATGTCATGAACTACAAATTCATTATCAAAAGTAACTGAAACTACTGCACGCATCTTACCCTGCTTGGTGACTTTTCTTACTCTAACATCTGTTATCTTCATTTGGTAACCCCCTCTTGGTTAGACTGAAGCTGTCAATTGTTACAGTACGTACCGTTCATTGTTCTCGACAACAACCTTGATGCCGTTATCCTCTTTATAATAAGAGTTAGCCTGGATTGTACCATGGCTCTCAACAATGCAGTTCTCAATGTGTGAATTGTCCCCGATGTACACATCATTAAGTATTATTGAATTTTTGATATAGCAGTTATTTCCGATGAAAGCCCCCTTGAATACCAATGAATCTTCTACAGTTCCATTGATAATGCATCCACTGGAAATAAGACTGTTCTTGACGTTAACACCTACGTTGTACTTGGCAGGTGGAAGGTCAACTACCTTGGTGTAGATTCCTGGATAATCGCGGAAGAAATAGTTACGAACTTCTGGCTTGAGGAAATCCATGTTGGTTCTGTAGTAATCCTCAACTGATGCGATGTTGTTCCAGTACTCCTTGATCTTGTAGCCGTAGATACGCTTCATATCCTTGTATCTAACGAGGATGTCTCTAACGAAGTCATATCTCTCTTCTGCCTCAGCTCTCTCGATGAGCTCGATGAGCTGTCTACGTCTGATTACGTAAATACCACAGGAAATGGTGTTGGATCTTGATACAACAGGCTTCTCTTCGAATTCCTCGATTCGGCTCTCCTCGTTCATACGGATTGTTCCGAATCTCTCTGTATCAATGCTTGCTGGCATATCCTTGCAAACCACTGTGATATCTGACTGCTTCTGAATGTGATACTCAAGAAGCTTAGCGTAATCCATCTTGTAAACACAGTCACCTGAAGTAATGATTACGTATGGTTCGTGACAACTTCTCAAGAACTCAAGGTTCTGTGCAATGGCATCTGCTGTTCCTCTGTACCAGAGGTTACCAGAAGCCTTAACTGCTGGAGTGAATACATACAGACCGCCCTGTTTACGTCCGAAGTCCCACCACTTGGAGGAACTAAGGTGTGTGTTAAGACTGCCTGCGTTATACTGTGTGAATACGGCAACTGTCTGAATGTGTGAGTTGGTCATGTTACTAAGAGCAAAGTCGATACTCCTGTAAAAACCTGCCACTGGCATAGCACAAACCGCTCTGCGCTTGGAGAGTTCCTGCATTCTGCTACTGCTACCGCCTGCTAAAATAATGCCAATCGCCCTCATGTCAATCACCTGCCTTATCTAATGTTCTGCCGCTTTCAAGGATTCCGCCTGGGTAATCCTTTTCAGTGGTCTTACCTGAAATCATTGTATTCTTACCAATCTGTACATTGTCTGGAATAACTGATTTCTCACCGATAGTGCAGAGACCTTCACAATAAATTCCGGGCTTGGTCTCATTCTCTTTTTCCTCGAAGGCTCCGATTGTAACCTTGTTACCAATCTTAACCTTCTCTGCGATGATGCCCTTTTCTATGTTACAGCCTTCGCCGATCTCTGTCTCATTCATGATGATAGAGTGGCTGACTACTGTATCCTTGCCAATCTTGACGCCAGGTCCGATAACTGAGTTATAAACCTTACCATAGATCTCGCAGCCTTCACCTACGATACTGCGCTCAATGGCGCTGTCAGGTCCAAGGTACTGTGGTGGCTGAACATCGCTTGCTGTGTAGATCTTCCAGTACTCCTCATAGAGGTTGAACTCTGGAACGATATCGATCAGCTCCATGTTAGCTTCCCAATAAGATGTTAGTGTTCCTACATCCTTCCAGTAACCATCAAATTCATAAGCATAGAGAGCCTGTCCCTGTTCCTTGCAATAAGGAATGATATGCTTACCAAAATCAAGTCCTGCCTGGTCCTTGTTCTTGATGAGAGCTTCCTTAAGTGCATTCCAGGAGAAGATGTAAATACCCATGGAAGCAAGGTTGCTACGTGGATGCTCAGGTTTCTCTTCGAAATCTACAATACGCTTGTTCTGATCAGTAATCATGATACCGAATCTGCTAGCCTCTTCCATAGGAACAGGCATAACCGCAATAGTAGCATCTGCGCCGCTTGACTTGTGGAAATCAAGCATTGTCTCATAATCCATCTTATAGATATGATCTCCTGAGAGAATCAGTACATAATCTGGATTGTAGTTCTCCATATATTCTAAGTTCTGGTAAATAGCATTGGCTGTACCGGTATACCATTCACTGTTGGAACTCTTCTCGTATGGTGGTAAGACTGTTACACCACCGAAGTTACGGTCAAGGTCCCACGGAATACCAATTCCAATGTGAGAATTGAGTCGAAGCGGTCTGTACTGTGTAAGGACACCTACAGTGTCGACTCCTGAGTTAATACAATTGCTGAGTGGGAAATCAATTATTCTATACTTCCCCCCAAACGAAACGGCTGGCTTAGCCATCTTAGCTGTCAGCACGCCCAATCTGCTGCCCTGGCCCCCTGCCAGTAGCATTGCGATCATTTCCTTTTTTATCATGTTCCACCTCGTTGCAAAAAATCGCTTTATTTCCCTATATAAAAGTATATCATAACTATTTACCTTGGTGACGTGATTTTGCATGTTTTTTTAAATTTATAATTACTTAATAATTGTAATTTTGACATTGTTGTTATAAGTGCTAGAATATAATCCGGTAAAAGACATATTAATTATAGGTAGAATCGAGGACTATTTTATGTACCAGATAGATTTCAAAAACCCTGTCCACGTATATTTCATGGGCATTGGCGGAATTTCTATGAGCGGCCTTGCCCAGATTTTAATAGAAGAGAACTTCAAGATTTCAGGTTCAGATAACAAGGAATCAGACCTTACAAGGTCACTTGAGAAAAGAGGCGTAACAGTATTCTACGGTCAGAAGGCCGAGAACATTGCTGCTGCCAGCGATATAGATGTAGTTGTTTACACAGCTGCAGTTCATCCAGATAACCCAGAGTTTATGGCAGCCAAGGAAGCAGGTCTTCCAATGCTCACAAGAGCAGAGCTTCTTGGTCAGATCATGAAACAGTATGAGCTTCCAGTAGCAGTAGCAGGAACTCACGGTAAGACTACAACAACATCAATGCTTTCCAAGATTCTTTTGGAGGCAGATACAGATCCTACTCTTTCAATCGGTGGAATCTTCAAGGACATCAATGGTAATATCCGCGTAGGTAATTCTGAATACTTCGTAACAGAGGCCTGCGAATATACCAACAGCTTCCTTAGCTTCTTCCCTAAGGTCAGCATCATTTCTAATATAGATGCAGATCATCTTGATTTCTTCAAGGACCTTGATGATATCAGACATTCCTTCAGGAAGTTTGCTCAGCTCCTTCCAGCTGACGGAACACTTGTGATCAACGGCGATATTGAAAACGTAAGCGAGATCACAGATTCTCTTCCTTGCAGTATTATTACTTACGGCTCCAAGGATAGCTTCGACTATTATCCAACTGATATTACCTACAATGAGCAGGGCAATCCTTCATTTGTAGCTCACCTTAAGGGAGGCGAAACTCTTAACATCAGCCTTGCTGTACCAGGTGTGCACAATGTGTACAACGCTCTTGCTTCTATTGCAGTAGCTAATCTCTTTGGTATTTCCAAGGAGCACATAGTATCCGCTCTTTCACAGTTTGGTGGAACCAGCAGAAGATTCGAGTATAAGGGCGAGATTGGCGGCGTTACTATTATTGACGACTACGCTCATCACCCAACAGAGATCAAGGCTACACTTACAGCTGCTCAGAATTATCCACACAACAAGATCTGGTGCGTATTCCAGCCACACACTTACACCAGAACCAAGGCTCTTCTGAATGAGTTTGCTGAAGCTCTTTCACTTGCTGATCACGTTGTTCTTGCTGATATTTACGCAGCCAGAGAAAAAGATACACTTGGTATCAGTTCCAGAACTCTTCGCGATAAGATCGTAGAAAATGGACATGAGTGTAATTATTTTCCAACAATTGAAAACTTTAGTGAAATAGAAAAATTTCTTTTGCAAAATTGCACTAAGGGAGATTTGTTGATAACCATGGGAGCCGGCGATGTTGTGAAAATAGGGGATGAACTCCTTGGAAGATAAACTTATCCACATTTCCACTTTGGATAAGTCAAAATATTAAACGATTTCGGTGGATAACAGCCTGACATTTTCCACTTACTTTTTTTAAAGGGTAAGGGTTGATGGTTAGGCTGTTTTTGATTATTCAGGTAAAAAATAATCCACGTTATCCACATTGTCCACAAAGAGGTCCAAAATCGGAAACCGCGCATGGGCACTGGATTTCTTCGTCACTTTTTCCAATATCATTTAAAAAATTGCCATGCTATAATTTCAATTGTTCAAGGGAGTGCAGGTGAAAAAGCTTGATTTACGTCTGACGTCGGATCAGACAGTAATATGACCTCAGAACACCTAAATATTTATAAGAGGTGATCAGATATATGATGGGGAAAGTAACTATAAGTCATAGTATGGGGGAGGATTCTACCAATGTTTCCAATATTTTCATTGATGAATACATGCAAGATGCAAATGATGCGCAGCTCAAAGTTTACTTGTTTTTATTGCGTATGATGGCATCGAACTTACCAACAAGCGTTCCAGATCTTGCTGATAAGTTCAACCACACAGAGAAGGATGTAATCCGTGCTCTCAAGTACTGGGAGAAAAAGGGTCTCATCAGTCTTGTTTATGATGCAGATCAGAATCTGACCAGTATCCACATGGAAGAGATTTCTTCTCACAGAGGCTATGGCAGAAGAAAAGAAGACAGCGTTATCCACGCTCTTCCTTCTATTCAGAAAGCCCCTGTTGCAGAGGTTGCTGAACCGGTTTATGAGAAGCCACATTACACAGCAGCTCAGCTCCGCAATTTCAAAGAGAATTCAGGAAGCGGAATCATGTTCGTAGCTGAGCAGTATTATGGCAGACCTCTTAATCCTTCAGAGATGTCTACTATTTATTATATTCATGATGAACTTAAGTTTAGCGATGAACTTTTGGACTATCTGATGCAGTACTGCGTCGATAATCATAAATCTGATTTCAGATATATGGAGAAGGTTGCCATTAGCTGGAATCAGGAAGGCATCAAGACGCCAAGACAGGCTCGTGCGGAAAGCTACAAACATGATGGGGACATTATTTCAGTAATGAAGGCCCTGGGTATGGAAAATTCACCAACTATAACGGAGGGGTCCGTTATCAGTTCGTGGCGTGGGGAGCTCGAATTTTCGATGGATATCATTATGGAAGCCTGCGAACGCACTGTCATGGCCACACAGAAGAATCGCTTGAAGTATTGCGACAGCATTCTTCGTTCCTGGCATAAGAGCAAAGTAACATCAAGGGAGGATATTGCCAGATTAGACGATGCGCATACCGCTGACCTTCGTAAAAAGAAGGCTAAGGCTTCCGTTTCATCCATCGATGTTAAGGCCCGCTTAGACGAATCATATATTCGTCCTAACGGTTCCCAGAATCACTTCAATCAGTTCCAGCAGAATACATATAATTTTGCTGAGCTCGAGTCGAAGCTTCTGGACAACTGATATATGCATTTCTCATATCTGGCCTGGGAATCAGGTATGAGCATCACAAGAGCCCAGCCCTGTACTTTGTTTTGGTGGCGGTAGTACTACCTTCCCCGGAACACGTACGGGGCTATATTGTGCACATTACTACATAACTTGGAAAATTAAGGAGACATCATGGCATTAACCAACGCTCAATATGACGCAATAATGCATGAATACGAAGAAAGGCGCTCTCTCCACAGACAGGAGCTGGAGGACAGACAGCGCTATGTATATGATAACGTTCCAGGCTACAAGGAGTTAGAAGATGCCATTGCTACAACAAGTGTCAACTTTGGTAAAAGACTTCTCTCTGGCGAACGTCTCGACAGATCAGCTCTTAGAAATGAAATCGCTGAGCTTTCCAAGCAAAAGCTTACTCTTTTAACAGAGGCAGGCTTTTCTTCTGATTATCTTGATATGGGTTATACCTGCCAGGATTGTAAGGATACTGGCTATGTAGGTAACGAAAAATGTCATTGCTTCAAACAAAAGATCATTGAAGCTCTTTATGATAAATCCAATCTTAAAATCATGACCAAATCCGCTAATTTCAAGCTTCTTTCTGAGAAATACTACTCTGGAGAAGACCTGAAAAGATTCCAGGGTGCTGTTCGTACTAGTGAAGATTTTGTTAAGAATTTCAACTCTGACTACCAAAATTTATTCTTTTATGGTACAGTTGGTACTGGCAAATCATTCCTATCGATTTGCGTTGCCAACGAACTACTTAAGAAAGGGCATTCAGTCATATATTTCAGTTCCCTGGGCCTATTCACAATGCTTTCCGAATATGCCTTTGACTACAAGGCCAAGCAGGAGCTCCACGATATCTACGAAGATTTGTACAACTGTGAGCTTCTTATCATAGATGACCTTGGCACGGAACGAATCAACAATTTTGTGTTATCTGAGTTTTTCTCCTGTATCAACGAGCGTGATATCAGGAAGAAATCAACGATCATAACCACAAACCTTTCTCTTGAAGACTTACAGGCTATTTACTCGGATCGTATAGTGTCGAGAATTGTCAGCAATTACAAGCTTCTCAAGCTATCTGGTCCAGATATCCGTAAATTAAAGAAAATTGCTAAAAAAGAAAGCGAGGATTTGCAGTAATGCCAAAGAGAGAAGAGAAACGTAATCTGGAGACAATTCCTGTAGGATCACTTGGAATCATCCCACTTAAGGGTGTCAAGCCTCTTGCAGAAAAAGTTGATTACTATCTCGTTAAATGGAGAGCTGAGAGGGAGAACGAGCACAAAGGAAGTCTTGCTTTTACAGGCTATGAGCGTCCATCTTACATTCTGGATGCTGAGGTTCCAAGATTTGGAACTGGTGAAGCCAAGGGTGTTATCAGGACTTCAGTTCGTGGAGATGACCTCTATCTTCTCGTAGATGTATGTAACTATTCACAGACCTATTCTCTTTTTGGTCAGGAGAACCACATGTCTCCTGATGATCATTACCAGGATCTCAAAAGAATAATCGCAGCTGTTGGTGGTAAGGCAAGACGTATCACAGTTATCATGCCTTTCCTCTATGAGTCAAGACAGCACAAGAGAAGCTCAAGAGAGTCTCTCGACTGCGCTATCGCTCTCCAGGAGCTGGTTAGCATGGGTGTTGATAACATTATTACCTTCGATGCTCATGATCCTAGAGTTCAGAATGCTATTCCTCTTAACGGATTTGAAACAGTCCGCACTACATATCAGTTTATCAAGGCTCTCCTTCGCAATGTATGGGATCTCAAGATTGATTCAGACCATATGATGGTTATTTCCCCTGATGAAGGCGGAATGGGAAGAGCTATCTATCTTGCCAGCGTACTTGGTCTCGATGTAGGTATGTTCTACAAGAGACGTGATTATACACAGGTTGTTGACGGACGTAACCCTATCGTTTCTCACGAGTTCCTCGGAACAAGCGTTGAGGGCAAGTCAGTTATTATCGTTGATGATATGATTTCATCAGGTGAGAGCCTTATAGATGTTGCCAAGGCACTCAAAGAGCGTAAGGCAGCCAGAATCTATGCATTCTCAACCTTCGGTCTTTTCACAAACGGACTTGAAGAGTTTGATAAAGCTTATGAGGAAGGTCTCATCGACAGAGTACTTACTACTAACCTTGTATATCAGACTCCAGAGCTGTTATCACGTGAGTGGTACATCAGCTGCGATATGAGTAAGTACATCGCTTACCTTATCGATACACTTAACCACGATGCTTCTATCAGCGATCTTCTTAATCCTGTAGAGCGTATCAACAGCATTATCGAGCGCTACAACAGTGGCGAGCTTCGTGCTTCACTTGAGGCAGAAAAGAAAATCTGATAATTTACAGCAAAATATAAGCCTGGTTGTTATCTCTTACAACCAGGCTTTTCTATATCTATACCCTCTAAACCCCATAATCTGAATCTGGTTAGAATGACTGGAATGTGAGTGAATCAAAGATTCCTGCAAGTCTATCAGATACTTCCATATCCAACTCTTCATTACCACTCTTGTGGCCGATTACTTCAAAGGAAAGATATCCTTCCATGTAATCTCTTGTTACAGCTTCCATGTAAAGACCTGAACCTATCTCTGCTGGAGGACATGAAGCCCAGTATCCATGAATCTCTTCTGTTCCTGGGAAAACACCTTCTGATGTAGTTGCGTTTTCACCATATTCCTGAACAAATGCATCTCTGGCTTCCTTGGCACTCTTATCTACATCATAGGTAACCATGATCATGTTGGTTCCTACGCCCTCTCCGTTGTAGACAATAGCTACCTTGTTACCATCCTGAGTTATATCAAACAGATTAGGATCATACTTGATGCTCCATCCATTCTGATTCTCGTAGATGTAATCACCATCGCTTACATAGTTGATAGCGTTGAAGGTATCAGGATCTGCATCTGGAAGATACTCAAAAACAAGCTCAAGCTTCATATCATCGTCGTAGTAACCATAGACATTTCTGTCCTCTACGCCTGTTACCACGAATACATCCTCTAATACGTCAACACTGCCAAAGAAAAAACGAACCTGTCCATCTTCCTGTACACAGTCAAATGGAACTCCTGCGCCATTTGATCCTTCCTCTGTACGTCCCCAGTCATCTCCATTAAAGACATAGAAATAATTCTTGGCAGGATCTTCAGCATCTTTTGCATAGTTTACATAGACGCCCTTTTTGAAATACTGTATGGCTTCTACAGCTTCTGAAGTCTCAGCTTCTGCTGCAAGTGCTACAGGTTCTTCTTCAATAACTTCTTCTGTAATCTCTGAAACCTCAAACTCCGCAAGGTCTGATGCAGCTTCAGCGCTTCCACAGCCAGCAAGTGTCATTGCTACAAGAGATAATGCCACGGTAAGTGTGAGTAACTTCTTTGAAGACTGACTTTTCATAATATTTCTCCCTCCTATACAAAAACTATGTTTCACTATCTCGCCCCTCATGTGAAATAATGTTACATTGATGATTATATTACTCCTCTTATTGCCCCAATGATATTAATAAAATATAAAGTATTATAAAAACTTTATTTAAAAAGCCTGATTCCTCAGGTAGAATCAGGCTTTATTACAGATTTCATTATTCAAAAAGTTTTTTAATTTCAAGAAGTGAATCTACGCAAGCGTAGAGCTTACCTCTTAGTTCCTCATCAGGCTGCGATAAATCTGGTACCATTATGACGTTGCAACCGGCAAGAAAAGCGCTTGTAACACCGTTAGGTGAGTCCTCTACAGCAAAGGTCTCATTTGGAGGAAGGCCCAGCTGCTCACATGCGTATGCGTATATGTCTGGCGCCGGCTTACCAAGCTTAACCATGTCAGAACAGATTATCCTGTCAAAGTGATCGAATAATCCCAGCTTGTTAAGATATCCCTTGGTTCGCTCATATTCATTAGCTGTGGCTATACTGGTGAGAATACCATGTTCACGCAACCAAACGAGAATCTCCTTGGCACCTGGCTTAAGAGGAATGCCCTGTTCCTTGATGATATCCACAACCAGACCCTTACGATATTCTCTGACCTCGTTGTAGTCAAAATCCTGTCCAAACCACTCTTTGAACTTCTCAGGTGCAAAAGGCCTTCCAAGAGATCTTAGTTCCAGTGGCATCCATGGCTCGCACTTATATCCAAAGTGTGCAAGAGCCTCAGGCCAGGCCTTCTGATAGAATTTCTCTGTATCTGTAAGTGTACCGTCAAGGTCGAATATTACTGCCTTTATTTCTTTGTTCATCAAATATATTCCTCGGATGCTTCAACTTGTTTAATGACATACGAATTGCTCCATGGCTTTCGACGCTTATATCATTAGATTATAGCTCATAATACTCCGCATTGATATACTTGGTGTCATCTTCAAAGGCTGAAGGCTCAGAACTAACATTACTATCTTCTGCCGCGCTGCCAAATAATCCCTCAAATAGCGAACTTATGGTGTTTGTTCCGATAAGCGCAACATCGCTGGAAACAGAGCTAACAGCGCCCTTCTGGTCGTTGGAGCAGCTTACCTTAGCACAGTCTCTTATCTTAAGGCGCTGTCTGATAAGCTCTGGTGGAACATCCTTATCAATCTTAAGAAGTGCTACATCGCTTACAACCATTCCACCAGCCGCTGCTTCCAAGGTAGCCCTGTCGATATTAGCTATAGCAACATCTCTGATTTCTGTTCCCTGCTTAATAATGAGCTTATCGCATTTAGCTCCGATCTCCTCAAGTCTCTGAACGCACGCTTTCTCAGCACAGATATCACCCTCCACAATAAGAGTTTCAATCTTTTCAAGTGCTCCCAGATTAGAAGCTGCAATATCCGCATTTCCAATGATGTAAAGGCTTGTTCCATTGGCATTTACAAATTTCTCATCAATCTCATTCTGATCAGACACAACAACTGTGCAGTTATCAGGAATTTCCACGATCTCAGCCTCAATATTAAAAAGAGGAAGAGCTGTCTCAATGTTTTTCTTTCTAATGTACACTTTCTCTGTGCTGAACTTTATATTCTTCTCGGCAAGCTTTGCAAAATCTGTCTCTTTGTCCCCATCATAGATGAAATTCGCTGCAAAATAGCCCGTATTCTCAGGTGCTCGCAATGGAAAATACTTATCCAGCTTATACCTGTTGTCCATAAGTGTATAATCATCGGGATATGACTTGGTCATACCGTTGATGGACAGTCCAGGGAATGGCAAAAGAGCTGCAATACTCTTAGGACACAGAATAAGGCCGTTGATAGAAATTCTGCTAAACTTTCTAAGAGCATCCTGTGCACCAGGCGCAATCTTAAGAAGTCCATTTATAGTGATAGCTGTTCCTTCAGCAACATCTGTCTGTGGTGTTATCTCATAAACACCATTGATGTTGAGGTTCTTGTTGCCAGGATCCTCGCTCATATCCTTACTTCTGACTTCCTCAGCCTTGATATTGAAGGGCAATCTATTAAGAATCTCTTTACTTCTATCGTCAACAATAAGCTCTTCTGTATATATCCTTATCTGACTGAACTCTCTATAATTCTCTTCATTGATCTTTCTCGCATCACATTTCTGGCAGTTAATTCTAAGCTTCATCTCTTTTTTCCCCTTTCGTATTTCACATCCCCTTGTAAAAAATCTGTTTTACAATAACCTCTTTAAATGTTCTCTGACTTCATGGAGCTTGCTCCTGACTGTTCCTGCCGGCAATCCCAGCATAGTACCGATCTGCCCAGATGAATATCCATCCACATACCGAAGTATCAGTAGCTTAGCCTCCTGTACATCCATAGAAGCAAGGACACTCATAAGCTCTTTTTCTGAGTAATTATCAAAAGAACTTCCTGGCACCAGCCCAGTATCGATTCCGCTTGTATCAGCAAAAAGACTTTCATTCTTGCGTTTTCTCATGGTATCAATGAAAACATTCTTGATAGTCCGATAAAGCCAGGCTCTCTGCTGATTAAAATCAAGTCCACTGATATCGCCATAATGGTTTATCGCCCTAAGAAAACCTTCCTGGACAATCTCTCTTGCCATGTCCTCATTCTGGGTCATCATTGAGCACCATTTGACTAGTTCAGGATTCAGTTTTTCATACAGGTATGCTATTTCCTGCTCCATTTCCCCATGCTCCCCAAAACAAGCAGTAATCAAAAGTACTTTCTTTATATATAACGTTTGGAAATTAAAAAGTGTTGGAAAAATTTAGAATTTTAGAATATTTTATTTCAAAAAGACGGAGTGCGTCAATCAAATCCGCACTCCGTCTGCATTCTATAGATATTATATAAATAACTCCATGACTATCTTCTGCCTCGCAAGTCAATATGACAGTAATAATTTAGAATCCCAGATTATCATTAACAAGGATTACATGAATTCTGTCCTTGTGTCTTGAGAATCTAGTGATAAGGAACTGACAACAGATAGTATCTGGTGACTTACAGTTCATGCAAGAGCCTGTTTTGGCACATGGTGTGTTAAGTCCAAAACGCTGAGCATTGATTGGAGCAGCCACGTTTCTGGCTCTCTTCATGGCACCATCCACATCGTCGCAGATCTTGTTCATACCAACAATGAACAGAACCTTCTTAGGTCCCTGCGCTATAGCAGATACTCTGTTGGAGTTACCATCGATGTTGACAATAACGCCATCCTCAGTCATTGCATTAGCACTAACAAGGAATACATCTGCATCGTATGCAGCAAGCATTGCAGCGCGCTTATCCTCTGCCTTATCTCTGTCGATGAAGTTATAATTGCCATTTTTAACAGCTTCTACAAGGCCAATCTCGTGAGCACTCATAGCTCCGCCCATAGTTACGCTGCTGCCTTCTGGAATAAGCTCAAGAGCTTTCTTGAGGGCTTCTTCCTTATTAGCTGCGTAATAGCCAGTCATGTTTCTGGACTCAAGGCCTGCGATAACCTTTTTTGCCAATAATTCGTTTCTCTTAACAATATTCTCGTTCATGCCATACCTCCTACAATCTTCACATCCAAAACCTGTATATATCAGATTCCTCTGAAGCTCATAACGAATGTAAGCTTCTCGTCATTAGGAAGCAGGAACTCAGGATGAGTCTTAGCTCCCCAGGTATCATCGCCAGCGATACCCATCTGCATGCTGCTGCAGCGAACGATAGTCTTAGTCACTCTTGGAAGCTCATAAGGATGATCTGCTGCCTCAAGCTCATCTGGAAGATATGGAATAGCGCTGAAGTTCATTGTATCAGGAGCTTCGAACAACAATCCTCTTCCTCTGTTATCTGTAACCTTAGCCCATCTAACGCCTGTTCTGTTTCCTGTTTCCTCAGGGCGAAGATAGCTCTCCATAGCATCTGTAGTTGTAGTCTCAAAGATGCCAAGCTTAGCTCCTCTGTTTCTATCAACATAGTTCTCCATAGGGCCATTTCCGTAGTACTCAACCTTGTTAAACTCAGGACTGAATCTAAAGAGCATACCAAACTCAGGCATAGGAGTAAGTCCCTTAACTGGCTCGTACTCTTCCTTGATCCATACTCTTCCATCACCAGTAACTGTATATGTCACGAGTACAGAAGCTGCTGGAGTTGTAGGAAGATAGAACTTGCAGGTAATGCTAACGCTGTTCTCACCCTCTACTACCTTAGGATACTCGCGTCTCTCATCATAGCTTCCGTTTACATATCCGTTGGACTCCTCGATGATAGGAGATGTTGTAGCGTAGGAGCTTGCAATCTTCCACTGAGCATATCTGCCAGCCATGTTGTTACCTCTGTCGTTTTCAACTGGTGCACGCCAGAAGTTTGGTCTTGGAAGTCCAAGTCCCTGGATCAGTTCTTTGCCAGCATAGTTATATGAGGTGATATTACCTTTTTCTTTTGAGAACATCACGCTGAAGTGATTGCCCTTAACTCCGATGTTGTAGTCACCCTTAACTACCTTAAGACCACCACAGCTGATAACTGTAGAAGCTGCAATTCTAAATACGCCCTGTCCGAAAGCAACCTCATGGCCGCGTTCAGCCCAGATTGTATCATCACGAAGTCTGAAGGAAACTGTTACTGCGTACTCATCAAGAGGGAATGGGCCATTCTCGTTATAGCCCTCTACTCCCATAACTGACATTCTTGCTGTAATAGCTTCAGGAAGCTCATACTCTTTTTCTGAAAGAGGTTCAACATCTGTCGCCATGCGCTTCTCAAGGAGCTTCTTGCCATCTCTTTCAAGGATAACTACGCAGTCGTATTCATTTGTATTAGTGAAAAGAGAAGTGTTAATGATCTTAACCTTATCTCTTTCTACAATTGCCTTGATGTTCTGATAGTTGAACTTAACATCCTGCATCTTGGCGTATGGCTCACGCTCTGAGTTAACAATTCCGTTACCACTAAAGCTATAGTCAGTAGGTCTTTCACCGTGATCTCCGCCATATGCCTGATAATCTTCGCCAAAGCAGTTCTTGGTTCTGATTGTCTGATCTACATAATCCCAGATAAATCCGCCCTGATAGCGTGGCTCTCTGTCAGCAAGGTCTGTGTATTTGAACATACCACCGCAGCTGTTAGCCATGGCGTGTGAATACTCACAGCAGATAAATGGCTTGTCAGGATGTTCAGCAAGGAACTTCTCGATATCCTTAACTGGTGGATACATCTGGCTCTCCATGTCACTAGTATCATTGTAGGTTCTGTCGTGGCAGATT